>ERZ773035.36-NODE-36-length-104911-cov-11.020991_pt1 | contig 104911 bp, 90 predicted proteins | sample MGYA00511487_ERZ773035 | MGnify/ENA primary metagenome ERZ773035 (study PRJEB29015, sample SAMEA2737985) | human oral metagenome | biome: human oral; feature: human-associated habitat; material: dental | place: China | collected 2024 ... | reverse complement strand
CCCCCATTTTAACAAAGTATTTTAAACGTAATTTCATTTCTCGTTTGTCTCCATTATAAAAGCTCACCTTTTTAATCTCCCTTACTCTTGGCTAAGGTCGAGAAGAGTCTCGCCATAAGGCATATAGCCGAGTGTGTGTACCGCCTCGCCCCTGCCGTCCGTTACCGCCGAGCCCAAGCCGAGGCGGTCGGTATGGAGATAGATATAAAGCCACATTGATATATCCTTGGTATACATGCCACAAAGGTAGTAAAAAATATATGACAGTAAAAAAGGCTTTTTTTGACTAAAAAACAGCAGATTTAGATAATCAACTAACTAATTAGCTGACAAAAATTTATGCTAGCAAAACTATTCCTATTAAAAGTCGATTAGAACGATGTCTTTATCGTCTCGAATCTGAGCGAAAGTCCATCGATTAATAAAATGCGGTCTATAAGTGTAGGCTTGCCGAGTATAACCTTGACGGTCTCCAGAGCCTCGATACTGCCCACTACTCCGGCGAATGCTCCCAATACACCGCTCGGCTGAGAAAAGTTTGCTACCTCGTCGGCATCGAACGGGAAGAGGTCGACGTACGACGTGCTGCCCTTGTAGTTGAAAACGGCAACCCGTCCCTCAAACTCGCATAGGCTTCCGTGTACGAACGGTATGTCGAGTGCTTTGGTGTGTCGGTCTATCACGTAGCGTGTCGCTAAGTTGTCGGTACAGTCTGCTATTACGTCGTACTTGCCGAATAGGTCGCTTGCGTTGCTGTCGGTCAGCCTCATACGATATGCCTGTACCTTGCAGTCGGGATTCATCCGCCTTACTACATCTGCCGCACAATTTGCTTTCGGCTTGCCCTCCTGCGAAGGATAGTATAGAATCTGTCGGTTAAGGTTGCTCGCCGATACCGTATCGTCGTCGACGATACCGATACTGCCCACTCCCGCTGCGGCGAGGTACTCTATCAGCGGCGACCCGAGCCCGCCTGCTCCCACTACCAATACCCTTGCTTGTCGTAGCCGCCGTTGTCCGTCGATGCCTATGGCTTCGAGCGATGTCTGGCGGAGGTATCTATCGTCTCTGTAAGAATCTGTTACATCCATACGTCCCAATCTTTCCATACGGCTTCGTACCCTTTGGCTCGTAGAGCCTTGGCAAACTCTTCGGGCGAGCGGCTGTCGTTGATTTCGAACTGTTCGAGGCGATGCTCCGTATTGGCATATCCGCCAGGCTCCGTACTCGAGCCGGCACTCATAGAGGTTATCCCCAGAGGGAAAACGTTGTCGCGAAACTCGGCACTCTCGCGGGTCGAGAGCGATATCTCTACGTCTCTATCGAGCAGACGGTAGGCACAGATGAGTTGCACCAAATCTCTATCGCTCACAGGCGATGCCGGTTCGTAGCCACCCACTATCGGTCGCAGACGCGGCAGCGATATGGAGTATCGCGTCTGCCAATAGGTCTTCTGCAGGTATCGTAGGTGTGTGGCGGTGCAGAATGCCTCGGTACGCCAATCTTCGAGCCCGAGCAGAGCTCCGATACCTATCTTGTGTATGCCTGCTCTGCCTATGCGGTCGGGCGTTTCGAGACGGTAACGGAAGTCGGCTTTTCGCCCTCCGGTATGGTATGCGGGGTATCGGCTTTCGTTGTAAGTCTCTTGGTAAATACAGACATAGTCGAGCTTGGTGCTTCGGAGCATCGCATACTCTTCGGTCTCGAGCGGCTGTACCTCGAGCGATATTTGCGAGAAGTCGTTTTTTATTGTTTTTATTACTTCGTTGTAATAACGTGCATTAGTCTTGCTTGGAGCGTCGCCCGAGACGAGCAGTATATGCTTGTATCCAAGCTTTTTGATAGCCTCCGCCTCGGCTGCTACCTCGTCGAGCGTGAGCATCTTGCGTGCTATCTTGTTCCTCGTGCTGAAGCCGCAGTATACGCACGAATTGTGGCAATAGTTCGATAGATACAGTGGGATATATAGCTGTACTATGTTGCCGAAACGCTCGAGCGTCTGGCGACGTGCTTCGCGAGCCATCTCTTCGAGGAACGGACGAGCGGCAGGCGATATCAGAGCTTTGAAGTCGTCGAGATTGCGGTGACGTTTGTCTATCGCACGGCGGACATCGTCGGCAGTCTTCAAAAGTATATCGTCTGTGGTTTGGCTCCAATCGAGTGGCTCGATATAGTCGTAGAAAGTCATTTGTATATCTTTAAAGTAAAAATAATCAATCTAAAAATGCCGTCAGCGGCGACGATGCCTCGGCGTATTTCGACGTCCCTCCCATCTTAGCTTCGAAAGCCATCCTACCGGCTATCACTGCCAAGCGGAAGGCTTCTGCCATCTCTACGGGGTTGCGGGCAATGGCGATAGCCGTATTTACCAGCACGGCGTCGGCACCTATCTCCATCGCCAGAGCTGCATCGGACGGAGAGCCTATTCCTGCATCTATCACCACGGGCAGATTGCTCTGCTCGATGATGATTTCGAGCATCTCGCGGGTTCGTAGTCCGCGGTTGCTTCCGATTGGTGACCCGAGCGGCATTACGGCTGCCGCTCCCGCTCCTTCGAGCAGTTTACACAGGACGGGGTCTGCCTGAATGTATGGCAATACGACGAATCCCTGCCGAGCAAGCTCTTCGGTAGCTCGCAGTGTCTCCACAGGGTCGGGTAGCAAATATTTTGGGTCGGGGTGTATCTCGAGCTTTATCCAATCGGTCTGCAACGCCTCGCGTGCAAGCTGAGCGGCAAAGACCGCCTCACGTGCATTGCGTACGCCCGATGTGTTGGGCAGTAGGTGGATACGCTCGTGGCGGAGGTGTGCCAAGATATCGTCGTTGGTATCGTCGAGTTCGACACGTTTCAGCGCCACCGTTACAAGCTCCGACTCTGAGGCAAGGATCGCACGACGCATCTGTTCGTTCGACGAGAACTTCCCTGTCCCCGTGAAGAGTCGGGAGGTAAAGGTTCTGTCAGCTATTTTCAATGTCTGCATTACTTTATTGTTTGTTTTATTGGTTTTATTTGTAAAAATGTGAAAGATACTATTGATTATCCGAGAGTGCGTTTAATATTTTTTTCGTACAACCCTCGAAGTCATTGCTGCCGAGTATTGCCGACGATATTGCTACGCCGTGTATTCCGCACTCTGCGATACTGCCTGCGTCGGCAGCCATAATACCTCCGATGGCATAGGTCGGCAGATACATACCGTGTGCCTTCATCTGCCGGGCAATGTCTGCCAGCCCGTCGATACCGAGTATGGGGCTTAGCCGTTGCTTCGTGGTTGTGTGGCGAAACGGTCCTATTCCCACATAGTCGGCACCCATACGGTATGCATTCTGCACGTCTGCGAAGGTGTTGCAAGTGGCTCCGATTATCTTGTCGTCGCCAAGTCGTTGCCGTGCCCGGTCTACCGCCTCATCTTCTTTGCCCAGATGTACGCCGTCGGCACCTGCTTGCAGGCAGACATCGACACTATCGTTTACTATCAGCAGTGCGTCGTGTCTGTGGCAGATATCTACCGCAGCCCGAGCGTACTCCAATAGCTCAGCCTCGCCCGAATCTTTGGCACGAAGCTGTACGAGTTTTATCCCTGCACGGCAGGCAAGCTCTACCTGGCGGCATATCGATAGCGTCGGGTGCGGGTGCGTTATGTACATCAGTCGGATAGAGTCGAAATCGTATGTATTGTAATCGTTCTTGGCGTTGAGGAAAAGCATTCCGTTACTTTTCCTTATATTCGAGGCAACGTATAACTGCCCCCTGCCTACTGCCTGTCGTAGAGAAAATCCTTTTGCCAGATACGCCACTATTGCCGACGACAGCCGACAGCCTGTACCGTGTTTCCTCTGTGCCGACCGCAATACACGGAAGTCGCTCCGCTGCCCGCCGACGGAGTAGAGACTGTCGCAGACGAAAGGCGATTCGTCTCCTCTGTGTCCGCCTTTGATGAGTATGTTCACTCTGTGTCGGTCGGCTAATCGTTGTATATCCTCATCGCTGCAGCTACTGCCGAATAGTGTCTGAGCCTCGTCGTAGTTGGGTGTTATCAGATATATTTTATTTAAAATATCCGATAGCGTCGATTGCTGCGTTAGTATCGATTCGCTGCCGTGCAGTACGAAGCCCGACGAACTGCTGAGTATCGGGTCCCAGCAGATACGTACGTTGGGCAGTTTCCGACAGAGATAATCACATATCTCGAGTAGTACTTCGAGCGACTCGATTATTCCTATCTTTACGTAACGAATGGTGTTTTGCGATACGATGGCGTCTATCTGTCGTTTTATCTGCTCCGCTCCGAGCCACTCTACGTCGGTCAGTTCGTATTGGTTCTGTACGGTATTGCCTGTATTGACACCGAAGCAGTATGCACCGATACTCTCGGTCGTCTTGATGTCGGCACTTACTCCTGCTCCCGACGATGGGTCGAAGCCCGCAACGCTCATAACAAACGGCGTAGTGATAGACTGCCAGTTGCTCATCACCTCGTCGAATGTGGGTGTAGCGTTTTTCCCCCAGAGTCCGCCCATAAGGGCTGCTCCCGTAAAGCCAAGAGCAAAGGTATTGTATATGTTGTCGGCAGATATGCCTCCAAGTGCCACGACGTGCTTATCTATTCGTGGCAAACGCTCTTCCAACAGTCGGTAATCGAACGCCCCACGGTACCCCTCTTTTGTAATGCTGTCGAAGATAGGACTTAGGAAACACTCCGACACTTGCGGGTGCAGCTCCTCTATCTCCTCGACTGAGTGGCACGATACCGATACGAAACGATATTTGTCGAAGTCGCGGAACGACCGATACAAGTTGCCGCTAAGGTGTATACCTTGCAATCGGTATTTTTCTGCCAGATGAAAATAGTTGTGTATTACCAATCTCGCTCGGTATCGCGGTTCTATCCGACCAATGAACTCTTCGTAAACCTCTTCCGACGAATCGGGCTTACGCAGATGAAGCCGCTCCAAGCCGCGTGCAAAGAGTGCGTTACAAATCACGGTTTCGTCCTCGAAATAGTGAGGCAGAGTGATAGCAACTATCTTTTTCTTCGAAATATCGGTGTTTTTACTCATTTGTCTTCCACTGTATACGTCAATCCTTTTCGGTCAATGCTTTTCTGAATTGTTTGTTTGCTCTCATCGAGCAGAAGTGCTCGCCACACATAGAGCAGTAATGAGCCTCTTTGTGCCCCTCCTCGGGCAGTGTCTGGTCGTGAAAACTCAGAGCCTTCTCGGCGTCGAGCGACAGACGGAACTGGTCGCGCCAACGGAATTCGAAGCGGGCTTTGCTCATAGCATAATCACGATATGCCGCCGCGGGATGTCCCTTGGCTACGTCTGCGGCGTGAGCAGCCAGCTTGTAGGTTACCACTCCCTCTCTTACGTCGTTTTTGTCGGGCAGCCCCAGATGTTCTTTGGGAGTAACATAACACAGCATCGACGTACCGAACCAACCTATCATAGCCGCACCGATAGCAGACGTGATGTGGTCGTATCCGGGAGCTATGTCGCACACCAGAGGTCCTAAGGTGTAAAACGGTGCTTCGTGGCAATATCGGAGTTGTAGCTCCATATTCTCTTTTATCTTGTGCATCGGCACATGTCCTGGTCCTTCTATTATCACCTGTACATCGTGTTTCCAAGCCACTTGTGTCAGCTCACCGAGGGTTTGTAGCTCGGCAAACTGAGCCTCGTCGTTGGCGTCGGCAATGCAACCTGGTCGCAACCCGTCGCCGAGCGAGACGGCGACATCGTAGCGTGCGAGTATTTGGCATATCTCTTCGAAGTGTTCGTAGATGAAGCTTTCGCGTTTGTGTGTGGTACACCAGTTGGCAATGATGGAGCCGCCACGCGATACGATGCCCGTTACACGGTTGATGGTCAGAGGTATGTGATGCCACCGCAGACCTGCGTGTATGGTGAAGTAATCTACGCCCTGTTCGGCTTGTTCGATGAGTGTGTCGCGGAAAATCTCCCATGTGAGAGCCTCTACGCTGCCTCCAACCTTCTCGAGTGCCTGATACATAGGTACAGTGCCGATGGGTACGGGCGAGTTGCGTATTATCCATTCGCGTGTCTCGTGGATGTTGGGACCTGTGGATAAATCCATAACGGTATCTGCTCCCCAACGAAAAGCCCATACCGCTTTCTCTACCTCTTCGGATATGGACGACGAGACGGGCGAATTGCCTATGTTGGCATTGATTTTCACCAAGAAGTTACGCCCGATAATCATCGGTTCGCTCTCGGGATGGTTGATATTGGCGGGCAATATTGCTCTGCCTTCGGCAATTTCATGGCGTACGAATTCGGGTGTTATCCGTTGCGGAATATTCGCTCCCATCGGGTTGCCGAGGTCTTTGGGGTAATTTTCGCATATACGGTCTATGAGCTGGTTTTCGCGAATGGCTACGTACTCCATCTCGGGCGTGATGATGCCTTGGCGTGCGTAATGGAGTTGACTTACAGAGCCTTCTTTGGCTGCACGCGGCGTAGTGTTTACGTGTTCGAAACGCAGATGTTCCAGGCTTTTATCGCGATAGCGTTCTTTGCCGTACTCGGACGATAGCGTCTGCAATACGACGGTGTCGTTACGTTCTTCTATCCATTGTTCGCGTATTTTAGGCAGTCCTTTGTGTATATCCACCTTGTAGGCGGGGTCGGTATACACTCCCGATGTGTCGTAGACGGTTACGGGCGGATTTGGTTCTACCTTGCCCTCTTCGTCAATGGTATTCGATAGTTTTATTTGCCGCATAGGTACGCGTATACCGGGGCGGCTTCCTTCGACGTAGATTTTCTCCGACCCATATATGGCGCCGGTTGTAACGTTGATTGATTCCATATAAGTTAATCTCTTGTTTTTCTCAACCTCCTTGGGTTGCTTTTATTAATAAAATCCTTGAATTGTCTTTTAGAGTGTACTCTGCCCAGCGACTACGACTTACGACGACCTCGTCGACAGCTATAGCCGTGTTTGCCGTATCTATATGTTCCTGAGCCAGTAGTGCGGCGAGTGTGGTATCGTCGGCAACAGTGATGTTTTTCCCGTTCAATATAACAATCATACAACAAATGATTTATTACAGACAGGAGCGATTCCTTGGAGAGAAAAGAATATAGGATGTTTTTTTCGTTAACTCAAATCCCTACGGCGGCATTATCCGCATCAGGTTCGAGGGTATAATCTCAGCCTACAAAGAAGCACCCCTTTTTTGTTTATTTTTCGTCTGCAAAGGTAATGAAAATATTTTACAGCGTGAGAAAAAAAACGAGAAAATTTGTAATAAAAAAAGGCTGCTCGATAGTTTTCGAACAACCTCCCTCTCCGCATTTGTCGGGGTGACAAGACTCGAACCTGCGACCTCTACGTCCCGAACGTAACGCGCTACCAACTGCGCCACACCCCGCCGTATATAATTTCACTTAAAAAATTCAATAAAAAAAGTCGGGATGACTGGATTCGAACCAGCGACCACACGCCCCCCAGACGTGTACTCTAAACCGGACTGAGCTACATCCCGAATTATTTTTTTGAGACTGCAAAGGTAATATTTTTTTCAGACAAAACAGCAATAAACGCAAATAATACTCTACCCTATCCGATAAAATATCAGAAACCGCTATAGACCATCGTCAGACGAAGTGGAGAATATGCATTTTTGCCACTCCTAATTACCGCTGCAGCAAAACGTTTCGTAATACGGTATTCGATTACCTCTCCGTTACTGTCTGTATAAATATCGACAGGTATGAGCAGATAATTTATCGAAGTATCTGTAATTGTCTTATCTTTCAACTTTTTATTGAGTAGGCGAGAAACATCTGCCGCATACGACCGCTTTGCCGAACTGTATTTCATCACCTGTGCCTCATTGTTGCGGTACGCCTTGAGCGAGCCTGTCTTTATAAAGTCGCCGACCGCCTCTTCGGGGATAAGTAGAAGTGTGGCCGGTGAGGGTATTGCCCCCTTCGAAGCGTCTATCTCTGTTGGCTCGAAGACTATTTCGGCACTATTGATGAAAATATCTCTTATAGCCTTACCCGGCATCTTGCTCTCGATACGCTCTCTGATACGCCCCAAAGGCAGAGTAATCTTGGGGTATGCTCCCGAAGTCGATACTACATAGTTTACCGAGTCGCGTTTATTGAGCTTTTCGGCCAATCCGCTACGAACTATTCTGTTTATCTGGCGTACGTCTTTGCCTGCCGGATAGTTTACAAATGTGTTGACAATCATTGTTGTGTCTTTACCCGAAGTCGTCTTGGTACGATACGAATAGTGATAGAAAAGCTTCATATCTATCTCGAACAAGTATAGCAACGTCGATTTGCCGTACGACGTCGTTATATACAGTCCCTTAAAATGGTTTAAAAAGTCGCCTACAGATTTATACGCACTCTGCGGAATATTGAAAAAACGATTTTTTACGGTTTCCGAGAAATAATACTTTATGCTTGGCACATACTTCTTGTTTTCTCGCACTTTGGGGCTCACCGTGTAGTCGACCGCCGTTATCAGTTTACGTCCCAGCAACTGACTCTCGTTTATATCGAGAAATTCATTAGGATCGAAATCCGTAAGATACTGAGTGTGATAGTCGGGAGTACCTTTGTTTAGCTCATATATCGAAATCTCCATCGGTTCGCTATCGCTACCAAAGTAACTACGATAAAACATAAACAACACCAACGAATCGGGCTGTGCATTGTATGCCGTAGGTGGAAACTCATAATTTACAGGCGGAGCAAACTGCACCACCAAGTCGGCTTTGACTCCGCCATATTTATCGCTACTATACTCTCCCAGAATCATCGACATACTGTCGATACACTGTGCCGATACGGCTGAGTACAAATAATCGGTCGATTGCAGATGAATGGTATCGACCGATGTGGCTATTTTATCGTCTTGCGGCTGTATCTCCAATCCCAGAGAATCAGATTTGTTGCACGAATAAAAGGCAACCGCAATGAGTGTACAATACACAAAATATTTTAATCTCATACTTTCTTTTTGTTCGTAATAAAATGAATATTATTTCCTCTACGGGCAATATCTTTTACCTGTTCCCGATTACTTGGAAGTGAGTTTGTTATAGAGTTCCAAATATGTGGCATTCATATCGTCTTTATATTTTAAGTATTTCACCGCTTTCGTATCAACTACTCCTTTAAGCAGATTTTTCATATCACTATCTCCTTCTACCACAACGTCGGAATATTGCGAGGCGAGCCGTATCAGACTTTCCCAAGTAATTTCTTTATCTTTTATCAGTTTTTGCTGCTCTACCTCCTTTATTCCCAGACGTTTTTCCAACTTCTTGTTGATAGTGTTCGTAAACTTGTCGTTGAATGCCGAAAAAATCACCTTCGACTTGGCATAAAAAGGGTCTGTCGAATACATCGTCTTGATATACAAAGGAGCCAATGCAGAGAACCATCCGCTGCAGTGTATGATATCGGGAGTCCAACGCAATTTTTTTATGGTTTCCAATACTCCTTGCGTATAGAATATTATACGCTTATCGTTGTCTTTGAAACTCTCATTGTTTTCGTCGACAAGCATAGCTCGCCTCCTAAAAAATGCCTCATTATCGATAAAATACACTTGTAGCCTTACCGATTGTATCGTCGCTACTTTTATTATAAGCTGATAATCGTTGTCGTCTACTACCATATTGAGTCCCGATAGCCGTTGTACCTCGTGCAACTGATTTCTCCGCTCATTGATGATACCATAGCAAGGAGCAAATATTCGTACCTCGAAATCACCGTTTTCTTGAATAAACTGCGGAAGCTCACGACAAAATTTAGCTGCAATTGTTTCAGGAGTATAAGGTACAATCTCCTGATAAATATACAATATTCTGGTAGGATCCATTGAAATGTACAATATTTATTTTGTGCAAAGTTACAAAAAAAATACCATAGGACAATTTTTTTGATCAACCGGCATCGAATAATCGGCCAATACCCTCTGTTACAGTATTTATACCATCTTGTAATTTCGTACCTATCATAGGTTTGAGAAATATCGGGATATCGGCATTCAGTTCGATACACAAAGACGTCTTCAATGGCTCTAATTCTGCTATTATCATACATATTTCTGCTTTGAAAGGGAGCTTCTCGATATTCAGCCTTATCTTGTCTGCCCCCCGCTCTACGATACGTAGCAGCAGGTCGCCTACGGGAGCCACCCGAAACTGTACGTAGTCCGTATCGCACTCGAAATTAACGGTATATTCTTTCGGTATCCTGTCTCGGAACTGTTCGATGTTTTTCAAGTCCGATACCTTACCGTACACTTCCTCAAAAGGCTTGTTTACAGTGATTGTCTTACTTTGGTAAAGTGCCATTTAGTCTGTTTTTCTATGATTTATCTATAAATTTTTCCGTTGAGTATGACCGTATCCACCATTGGTTCCGTATACGAATACGGTATGTAGGCTATCGACGGTATTTCGGTAGTTATAAACAGGTTTGCTGCCTTACCTGCTGTGATAGAGCCGTGTGTGTCGCTGATACCCAAAGCATAAGCTCCGTTGATGGTAGCGGCGTTGATGGCTTGTGCGGGCGTAAGCCTCATCTTGATACAGGCGAGCGAAAGCACCATCTTCATATTGCCCGACGGAGTGGAGCCGGGGTTGAAGTCTGTTGCCAGAGCTACCGATAGACCGCTGTTTATCATCTGTTTGAGCGGAGCGTATGGGAGGTTGAGGAAGAACGAACAACCCGGAAGCCCCGTCGGCATAGTCTCGGAGTCTTTGAGAGCCTCTATCTCTTTTTCGCCCGACGACTCGAGATGGTCTACCGATAGTGCATTGTATCTGACGCCAACCTGTACGCCACCCGAAAAATCGAGTTCGTTGGCGTGTATCTTGCCGCGGATACCGTACTTTTGGGCAGTCTCCAAGATACGTGCGGTCTGCTCTACGGTGAAGAACCCTTTGTCGCAGAATACATCGACATATTCGGCAAGTTGCTGCTCGGCAACTTTCGGCAACATCTCGTTGCACAGCAAATCGATATATTCGTCTTCTCTGCCGTTTTTGTACTCCTGAGGGAATGCGTGAGCACCCAAGAATGTGGCTTTCACTGTTGCCGGTGTCGCCTGCGACAGACGTTTGATGACACGCAGCATTTTCAGCTCGTCTTCGGTCGAAAGCCCGTAACCACTCTTTATCTCGATAGCTCCCGTGCCGAAGCCTATGACCATCTTCAAACGTCGCAGTGCCTGACGGTAAAGTTCATCTTCGGAGGTCTCGTGCAGCAGACGTGCCGAGTTGAGTATGCCGCCGCCGCGTTTGGCTATCTCTTCGTACGACAGACCGTTGATTTTGTCGAGAAACTCGCCCTCTCTACTGCCTGCAAAGACGATATGAGTGTGCGAGTCGCAAAAAGATGGGAAGACCATTTTGCCGCTTGCATCTATTGTCTCTCCCTTGTAATCGGGGCATTGCTCCATCTTGCCAAACTCTTTTATGAGCCCGTCTTCGACCATCAGATAGGCGTTGTCGAGAGTGTTCAGGGTATTCATTTCGTTGCCGCACAGACGCAGCACTCCTTGGGGCAATATGCCCACAAGTGTCTTTATATTTTTTATAAGCATAGTACAAATGATGACTTTAAATTTTTGTACAAAGTTAATTTTTTTACTCCGAACCGACAAAAAAATATTAACTTTACACGCAAATTATATTCATTACTAATGAGATTCGGTCTGATAGGCAAACATTTGTCGCACTCTTTTTCTAAGCGTTTTTTCGAAGATTATTTTGTACACAACCGTATAGATGCACATTACGACAACATAGAATTGGCAAATATTGCCGACTTCGAAGCCATATTGGCAAGGCAGGAATACAGTGGGTTCAATGTAACAAATCCGTATAAGATAGAGATAATGAGGTATTTGACTGCCTTAGACGAGAAGGCACGTAGTGTAGGAGCGGTCAATTGCATCAAAATAACATGCAATGACATAGTAGGTTACAATACCGATGTATACGGATTTACAGAGGCGATAAAGCCTTTCGTCCGACAACATCACCGCAGGGCTTTGGTGTTGGGTAGCGGAGGAGCATCGAAGGCGGTACGGGCGTCGCTGCAAAGTTTTGGTATTGAGTATATTGTGGCCTCACGACGAACGACAGACAATACTATACCATACGCCGAAATAGACCGCAATATTATAGACGAATGTCGAATAATAGTAAATGCGACGCCGCTCGGTATGTTCCCCGACACGGATAGTTATCCCGATATACCGTATCAATACATAGGTGGGCGACATTTGCTATTCGACCTCATATATAATCCTTCGGAGACTCTTTTTCTAAAAAAAGGCAGACAGCAAGGAGCAAAAACCGTAAACGGACTGGAGATGCTTATTTCACAAGCACTTAGAGCTATAGATATTTTTAATATAAGACAATAAACCGAAATCTAAAAAAATGGATACGACAGCAACAAGCAAAAGACTCGATAATATAATGTTTATCGATATAGAAACGGTTCCCCTGACGGAACACCTGACGGAACTGCCCGACACGATGCAATCGCTGTGGTTGTCGAAGGCAGACAACATAAAAAACTATCAGAAAAACGAGTCGGCAGACAGCCATTCCGACGAGTTTTACTTCAACAACGCAGGCATATACTCCGAATTTGCCAAAATAGTGTGTATATCGATAGGTGTGTTTGCTCGTGAAAACGACAAGGCAAGCCTACGAATAAAATCTCTGGCAGGCGACAACGAAATAGCCATATTGCAGGATTTTGCCTATATCCTGCAAAAATTCTCCGCCAATCGTAACTGTCAGATTTGCGGGCACAACATCAAAGAGTTCGATATACCGTTCGTTTGCCGTAGGATGTTGATAAACGGCATAGAGATACCCGAATGTATAAATGTTGCGGGCAAGAAACCCTGGGAGGTACCCTTCGTGGACACTCTCGAACTCTGGCGTTTCGGCGACTACAAAAGCTATACCTCGCTCAAACTGCTTACTACGATACTCGGTATACCGACTCCCAAAGACGATATCGACGGCTCGCAGGTGGCTCGTGTATATTATATCGAAAAAGACATTGCACGCATTGCCCGATATTGCCAAAAAGATGTGTTGGCGACGGCTCGGTTGTATCAACGACTAAACAATATACCGACTGTCGAAGACGGTTGTGTGGTATTCACAAACTGACATAGGCGAAGGCAATTGCCCTACTTCGTACAGAAAGGTCAAATATAGCGAAACACTTCTTTACCTTTGGTTTTCAGTGCTTTGTTCATCTCGATATAGTTCGGATAGATACGCTTAAGTTCGCCGTAGAACCGCTCTCCGTGATTCATCTCTCTGGTATGGCAAAGCTCGTGGACACAGACAAAATCGATAAGATTTTCGGGCAAAAAGAGCATATATGCGCTAAGAGAGATATTGCCTTCGGTGCTGCAACTTCCCCACCTCGTACGTGCCGTATTGATGCGTAGCGAATTATATTCGAAGCCGTAACGAGAGGCTAAAAGCCGCAGTTTTTCGGGAAAAATACGTTTCGCCTCCGCAATCAAAAACTGCCTTATTATATTCCTTATAGCTTGCTGTCGATTAGGAAGTTCGAAGCAAAAACCCGATGGATAACGAATGCTCAACACTCCCGACGTCGACAACATTGCCGACAAACTGTCTTTGAGCCTCGCCTCTTCGACAAATCGTATCTCGAAAGCAAATGTCTGCAATCGGCTGTCGGCATCGTACATATACTTATTTGCCTTACAGCCAATACGCTCTTTGTGCCGAAGAAACCACTCTTCCTTATCGGCGGGCAAGGGCAACACTCTGTCGGCAAACAGAGGATTGAACGATATTAGAGCGCCTTTCGACGATATGGAATACTTTATTCCTCTACACCTCGTATTAGGCAAAAGCCTGATATCTCCTATCTTAGGATGATGATAAACTTGGCTCATACTGAATGACTTTCCGAATAGTAATAGCCTTTTACATAACATTATCATCACCTATACACTCCATCTTAAAGACTCTCTGCGTACTATCGTCTATTTTGAACCTGTCGTCTATCCTATTATTTACAAGCCACACTACTCTATCGTTTGCGTCGAGCACGACGAATGTCCTTTGTTTTTCGGCAATGTCTATCTTGTGGTTTATAAGAAAATCGCTTACCTTCTGGAAACACCTCATTCCCAGAGGTCTGAATCTATCGCCATATTGCCATAGTCTGACTACGAGCGGAAACGACAACTTTTCGGAATCGAGCAAAGCCACATTTTTATCGCATTTAAGCGAATTGAGCTCGGTGATATCCATTTCTTCGAAACGAAGATATATCGGCTTGTCGGTATGCGAGAGTCCCCTATTTATTGTATACAACATAGCATCCGAGCGTTTGTTGCGTACAATCAGTATCTTATCTCTGTTTTTTAGTACTATTCTATCGTTATAAACGATCTGCCTGCCTGTCTGCCTATACGATAATTGATAGATTCTATCGACAAAAGAGGGAGGAAAACCGAGGCGTTTGGTAACCTCGAAAAGCACTATCCTCGCAAAACGACTATTTTGCAACGTCAATGCGTCTATCTCCGTTCTATCTCGACGAAACTCCACTATTTCTCTCAAATACTTCTCTATTTCGACATCGACAAAATCGGCATAATCTGCCATAATACGAGTAAAATCGTCTATCCGTGATACAAAATCGGGATTGATTGCCTCAAACTGTGGTAATATATTGCATCTCACCCTATTGCGGTGGAAGGCGGTATTGCTATTGGTGCTATCGATACGAAAGTCTAAACTATTCATTTTGGCATAAAATTCTATCTCCGTTCTATCGAAACAGAGCAGCGGGCGGACTATATCGTTTCGCTCGACCTGCATTCCCGCAAGCCCGCGCAGTCCCGTACCACGAGCCAAATTGAGCAGTACGGTCTCGGCATTATCGTTTTTGTGGTGAGCCACGGCAATAGCCCGAAAGCCGTGCCGAGCTTTTATCTCGTCGAACCAACGATAACGCAGATTACGAGCCGCCATCTCTATCGAAATTTTCTCTTTGGCAGCAATATCGATAGTATCGAAATGCTCGATAAATATCGGAATATCGTATTTGCGAGCAAGACCCTCTACAAAGGTTTGGTCGGTATCGGACTCGGAAGCTCTAAGATGGAAATTGCAATGAGCGATAGCACACCGATAACCCGACTTCGAGAGCATATCGAGGAGAACTACAGAGTCGATGCCACCGCTTACGGCTACCAAAAGCTTATCGCCTTTGTCGAGAGCGGTCTGAGACTTGATAAACGAATCGAATCTTTTCAAAAACATTTTTGCCAAATATAATTTCGACGGCAAAATTAAAAAAATAAGATTAATTTTGCAGCCTATCGGGTAACGATAAAAGACACAGATTGTATTTGGTTTAAACAATTAAAATATATGATTATGAGAAAATTAATGGTAAATATCGTTCTGCTATCATTTATAGTGCTTCTAAGCAACGACTTGATAGCACAGAGCAGAAACAATATGACTTTCAACGTCGGTTACGTCAACAAGACCAATAGCTCTAAATGGGCATCGAAGGTACTCAACTTGCAGCTATCGGCGTCGGATACGATATCGATACACGGTATTACGGCAGGATTCGAATATTTCCTGCTGGCGAGTGATATTATCGGGTTCGATTTGGGGCTAAACTATACGTATATGTTTAAAAAACAAGTACTGGTAAGTGGCAGCACTTTCACTGGCAATAAGTACAACTACCATTCGTTGGACGCACCGATACGCTTTATGTTATCGCTGCCGATTGGCAAAGACTTCAAGATATTGCTTTTTGCCGGACCGAAGCTTACATTCGATATCGCAGGCACTCAGCGTACATACATCAATGGGTCGCAAATAGGCGAAAGCAAAGATATATACGATGGATCGTTGCATCGGTCTCGCTTCGACGTAATGCTTGGTCCCGGAGTAGGATTGCGATACAAGAATCTAATCTTCAGAGGCGGGTACGACTTGGGGCTGCTCAACTTAAATCTGAATGATAATGCCAACGATTTGTTTTCGAATAAAAAGCTGCAAATAAAACAAGAACACATCTATTTCAAACTCGGAATAGCATTCTAAAGAGACAACAAAAGCGATATGGAGGTTGCTCATCTCTCTATTTTTGACTACCTTTGCAAAAATATCGCATTAAAGGACTAATATCAATAACTAATTAAATAATAATATTATGAAGCTGTCTATATCAAGAAACGAACTGTATAATAAATTAGCCGTCGTACAAAAGGTAATAGCCTCCAAATCGGCTGTACCCGTAGCAGAGAATTTTCTCTTCCGCATCGAAGGCAACATACTGAAGATAGTAGCAACCGACTTGGAGACTACTCTTTCGACATCTATCGATTTGGAGCAAAACCACGGTACTCTCGTCTTCGCTATGCCTCAAAAGATTATGGAGATACTCAAAGAGCTGCCCGAGCAGATGCTTAGCTTCGACATCGACGAACAAAACTTCAAAATCGTGCTCCAAAACGAAAGTGGCACCTACAACGGTGATTTTATGGGAGTCGACGTAGGTAAAGACGGCGAAGACTTCCCACGTCCGCACGAACTAAGCACCGACACACAAGAGTTCTCTCTTACGAGCGAAGTGCTTCTGAACGGTATCAGCCTCACTGCATTCGCTACCTCCGAAGAAGAGGCTCGCCCCATTATGACGGGAATACTTTTCGATATATTCGACCACAATATCACCTTCGTCGCTACCGACTCGCACAAACTCGTAAAATACAACGTAAACAACGTAGAGATAGGCTTCGATAGTTCTTTCATACTACCGAAGAAACCGGCTCTGACGCTTAAAAATATTCTGGGAAAGACCGACGAAAAGATTCAGATCAAGTTCGACGACAAAAACATCGTCTTCGTTATGCCCGAGTTCGAGATGATATGCCGTCAAATCGAGGGAAAATACCCTAACTACAATGCCGTAATACAGCAGAACCCATACAAAGCTATCGTCGACAAAGGCTCGCTTCTGAGTGCGGTAAAGAGGGTGAAAGTATTTGCCAATCAAGGAACAGGACTCATCGTATTTAAACTTACAAACAACAAGATAGAGATATCGGCACAAGATATCGACTTCTCGACTTCGGCACACGAAGAGGTTGCTTGCCAATACTCCGACAGCGATATAGAGATAGGTTTCAAAGCTATATTGGTAGAAGAGATGCTATCGAATATGCTCAGTTCGCAGATAACGCTCGAGTTGGCAGACCCATCGAGAGCGGGAGTAATAGTGCCGTTCGAGAACGACGCAGACCAAAGCATTCTGATGTTGCTTATGCCGATGTTCTTAAGCTAATAGAGGTGTGCGATTGTCTTGTAAATGATACTATTTTCTTTATAAAGAAAGAGCTTTCCACTCTGTACGAAAAGTACGAAGTGGAAAGTTTTGTTTCTCTACTGCTCGAATATTTCGCGGGTATCGATACTGCTCATCGCCTTATGGCAGACGGTATGGCTATCGACGCCGCACAAATCGAGAGTATCGCCGACGCAGTAAAGAGGCTTAAAGCATACGAACCTATACAGTATATCTTAGGTACGATTCACTTCTACGGACTGACGCTACAGGTCGACCGAAGGGCGTTGATACCGCGTCGGGAGACCGAAGAGCTGGTAGAGACCATAATCGGTATGTGCAGAGGAGCAAGCGAAGTGCTCGACGTCGGATGCGGCAGCGGATGTATTGCCGTGAGCCTCGCAAAGAACCTACCCGATGCCAATGTTACAGCTATCGACGTATCAGGCGAAGCTATAGAGCTTGCTAAGACAAATGCCGAGACGAACGGAGTAAATATAAACTTCTACCGTACGAATATACTCGAAGAGTGGACAGATAGCAAGACGTACGACCTCATAGTATCGAACCCTCCTTACGTAACTCACAAGGAGAAGAGCGATATGAAGCCCAATGTGCTCGATTACGAGCCTCACGGAGCCATATTCGTCGATGACGACGACCCGCTACTCTATTACCGAGTCGTAAGTGAGTTCGCTCGCACTCATCTCGACGTAGGAGGGAGTCTGTTTTTCGAGATTAATAGGGCATACGGCAACGATGTCGCTCATATATTGGTGGAAATGGGGTTCGGCGATGTGGAGATAATGAAAGATATGGCAGGCAACGACAGATTCGTAAAGAGCCGAAGATAGAACGATATAAATATTAAATAAAGTAACGATATGGAACGTGAAATTGCTATGAAGAGAGCTGCATCCTTCTGTGCCGAAAGCGAAAGGAGCGTAGCCGAAGTAGAGCGTAGGCTAAGAAAATGGGGTGTCGACGACGACGACATCGATAGTATCATTGACAAACTTAAGAGCGACGACTTCGTAAACGACGAAAGGTATTGCAAAGCTTATATAAATGATAGGTTTAGGTTGAACCACTGGGGAAAGGTGAAAATCGTCTATGAGCTAAAGAAAAGAGGGCTCGACAAAGAGTATATCGATGCTGCTATCGATGATATCGACGACGACGAATATACCGAAGTGCTAAGAAAGCTTATCGACGATAAGTTAAGGACTATAAAAGACACCGATGTATACTCAGCGAAAGTGAAAATACTCGGATATGCTCTAAGACGAGGCTTCGAGAGTGATATTGTAAGTAAGATACTTAAAGATGTATTCTAAATCCACATCACTCGAATCGAAAGTAACGTCGATTAAATCAAAAGTAATATCATTTAGGAGTCAAACGACATTGTTTTGAACAAAAGCAACATTGATTATAATAAAAATGATGTCGCTCAGAAGCAAAACAATATTGTTTCGAAGTAAAATAATATTGTTTTGGTGTAAAGTAACCTTGCTCAAGAGTAAAGCAATATTGCTCAGAAATAAAGTAACCTTACTCAAGAGTAAAGCAACATTGCTCAGAAGTAAAGTAACCTTGCTTAAGAGTAAAGCAACATTACTTAGGAGTAAAGCAATGTTGTTTTTGAGTAAAGTAACATTGATTATAACAAAAGCAATATCGTTTGGGAGTAAAATGATATTATTTTGAAAGGTAACAACATAGTTTTAACAAAAAACGACATCACTTAGAAGGAAAATGATGTCGTTTTTTATTTTTCATACATCGTACCTCGTTATATATATGTATTTTTATAATTGTCAGAGGTCGCTAATGATACGAGAGTATAGAGCGGTGTGGTAGTTGTTGTCGTTAGCAAGCAATGATGTATTGTGCCAGAGGAGTACAAGCTCGCCATTGTGTCGGCGAACCTCGCTCATAAGCTTATATGCATAGCTATAAGCCTCGTCGAAAGATAGATTCATATAAGCAGCGTTGCTCAAAGATACGTCCATCATAGTTAGAGGATGAACGTCGATAGGCACAATCTGCATCGTCTTTGGGTCTATCCAAGAGACCCGACGGCAAGTACCGAGCCTGAAGCCCGAAGCCTGAGCATAGCCGATAGTGAAGTCGTCGGCAATACCTGCCTCTGCGTAATAATGCCCATCGGTAGGAGGAAGTATCGTAAGGTAATGGCTACGATGCTTCGACACATCTCTACCTACCACACGCGCAAGGCGACGTGCCTCGTCGGCTATACGATGTGGTTCACGGAACGAACGATACGAAGAGTGTAGCCCTACACTGCAACCATCGTCTACGATAGCTCCAAGCAGACGACGTGCATCTCTACCGCCGATATTGTAATACGGACGGTCGTATCCTCCAAGCGGATATGGCTCCGATTTAAAAAAGAATATCTTCTCTGCATACGGCACTCTCGCATTCTCGCGTAGCAACCAAGGAAAAGTATAAGCAGGGTCGTTGCGTACGTCTATCGCCGACCGCAATACAGACCGAAGCCCTACTCCACCACGTCGCAACGACCGATATACACCTGCCGCAAAGCTCCGAGAAGACCGATATAGCCCTAAGGCATCTACATCGTGAGTAAGGTATACATGCGAGAACTCTTGCGAAGGTTCGGGGAGGTTCACTCCTGCCGTACGAAGCCACAAGCGAAGTAGCTCGCCGTATTCGTCTACTATCGGGCGATCTAAGAAACCTGCCCGCCACGGCAGCGAATCTCGCCCCGAAAAACGTCCGTGTATATCGACCTTATCGGCAGATACCAACTCTTCGTAGCGAGATAGCAAGAAGAAACTGCTTGCTACAATATCGGCATCTACGACAATAGTATCGCCATACGTACGTATCGACGGCTGCCCGAAAAGTAGCGGCACCCCCTCTACAGACTGCAGGGGCAGATGTGGAAGCGACTTAGAGGTAAGGTATACTCCCTCGTCGAAAAATCGAGATGGCACTATCACCACCCGATACCGACCAAACCGAGAGACATCTGACGTATAACCCACCAAATGTGCCTCGCTGTGGCAGTCGCCAAGCAAGAAGCGAATGATATAATCGACTATCGGAGTGCGACTATCATTGTCCGATGAGTGAGATTGCATTTACTTTTCTCTGATATTCTCGTTCTCCACGACAAACGTCTTGGCGGGGTATCTATTTACGATAGACATATTGTGAGTAGCCATTATCACCGACGTACCACTACGCGATATTTCGTGTAGTAGCCCCACTATTTCGGCAGCTATATCGGGGTCGAGGTTACCTGTAGGCTCGTCTGCCACAATCAGCTGAGGCGAGTTCAGAAGCGACCGCGCTATTACGATACGTTGCTGCTCTCCTCCGGAGAGTTGATGAGGGCGTTTGTAACCTTTTTTCGGAAGCCCTACAGTATTGAGTACAAGGTCTATCTGGTCGTCTATCTGTCGGGCGACCTTCCACCCTGTGGCTCTAAGAACGAACTCGAGATTGTCTCTTACCGAACGGTCGTGGAGCAGTTGGAAATCTTGGAAAATAACGCCGATTTTTCTTCTAAGAAAAGGGATTTGCCTCCGCGATATCTTACTTAGGTCGTAATCGAAGATACGCGCCTCGCCCCTCTTGATGGGCATATCGGCATACAGAGACTTTAGCAGCGAACTCTTGCCGCTCCCCGTCTTTCCGCAAAGGTATATGAACTCCCCCTCGTCGACCGAGAAATTTATATCGTGCAACACGATGATTTCATCGTGACAAAGCTCTACATTCTTGTAATCTATTATCTGCATATTGATGTTTTTTGCTATTGTAATCTGAATATTTCTCTACTTCTTCACCACCTTCATTCGAGTGATAACGATGTCTTTTCGCGGACGATCGCCTCTTCGGGTAGGCGCATTCTCTATCTTGTCGACGACGTCGAACCCATCGACAACCTCACCGAATACCGTATAAGAGCCGTCGAGATGAGGCGCTCCGCCGAAGGTCTTGTAGATTTTCCTCTGTTCGTCGCTATATTTGAAGTCGCCTGTGGTATTTGCCACCTTACTTAGCCTCTTTTCAAACATATCCAAGTCGGCGTCGGAGAAGCTTTTACCTGTAACGATATAAAACTGCGAAGCCGACGACTCGCGTTGAGGGTTTACGGCATCGCCCGTACGAGCAGCGGCAAGAGCTCCGCGTTTGTGATAATACTTGGGGAATAATATTTCTGCCTTTAGCGTATATCCGAGCGAACCGTTGCCAAGCATTTGTAACGAATCGGCTCCGCGAGATTGCGGGTCGCCTCCTTGTATCATAAATTCCTTTATGACACGATGAAAGAGCAGCCCTTCGTATGTCTTCTGCTCTACCAGACGCAGAAAATTGGCTTTGTGAAGTGGAGTATCGTCGTAGAGACGTACCGTAATGTTTCCCTCTGTGGTATAGATTTTTACCAGCGTCGCTTTTTGTTTTCTCGATTGCGACTGCATCGATAGTATCGATACGGCAAGCAATATCGGCAATATTTTTAGTTTAAGCATAGATACACAGATTGTTTGTTATGTTCGAATAATGTATTGCAAAGTTACATATTTTTTGTTCAACTATATTATTTTCTTTGTTTTAAACGAAATAAGTCTCATCGTCGACGATACCGCCTCTATCATCGATACTTTTATTACGATACGGATGAATATTGTTTTGAGATACGACCGATATTCATCTTCTTTCCAGCAATACGACATTTTCCACGTGGTGTGTCTGTGGAAACATATCGACCGGCTGCACCTCGGCGACGCGATAAGAGCTGTCGAAGAGCATCAGGTCGCGTGCCTGCGTAGCCGGATTGCAACTAACGTATACCACTCTTCGAGGGGCTGCCGCCATTATCGTTTTTACCACGTCGTCGTGCATTCCCGCGCGTGGCGGGTCGGTAACGACTACGTCGGGTCTCCCGTAACGGTCGATAAAACTTTCGGTAAGAATATCTTTCATATCGCCCGCAAAGAAACGAGTATTGACGATACCGTTTGCCTTGGAGTTTTCTCGAGCGTCGTCGATAGCCTCGGGTACATACTCTATGCCTATCACCTCTCTTGCCGAGCGTGCAATGAAGTTGGCTATCGTACCCGTACCGGTATATAGGTCGTATACAAGCATATCGGGGGTAATTCCCGCCAGCGTCCGTACGGTATCGTATAGCTTATATGCCTGTTCGGAATTGGTCTGGTAAAACGACTTTGCTCCCACCTTAAACCGAAGGTCTTCCATCGTTTCCACTATATGGTCTTTACCTGCAAATAGCTCTATCTTCTGGTCTGCAATAGTATCGTTTGCCTTGGCATTTATCACATACAATAGCGATGTTATCTGCGGGAATGTATCGGCGATGTGCTGCATAAGGGCTTCTCTTGCCGTAGGGTCGTCGTAGAAAAACACCACTACCACCATAAGCTCCCCCGTCGACGCGGTGCGTATCATAAGAGTACGCAAGAAACCTGTATGGTGGCGGAGGTCGAAAAATTCGAGCCCATGCTCGAAAGCGTAGCGACGTATCTCGTTGCGAATAGAGTTCGATATATCGTCTTGCAGCCAACACTTATTGATGTCGAGCACCTTATCGAACATCTTAGGAATATGAAATCCGAGTCCGCTCCGTAGCGTGCTGTCGGCGGAGTCGTCGGGTATATCGGTAACGTTCGATAGCCACTTCCGATTCGAAAAGGTAAACTCGAGCTTGTTGCGGTAGAAATATTCCTTGTCGCTACCGATGATGTCGCGTATCGGTGGCAGGTCTACCTTGCCTATCCTCGTAAGGTTGTCGGCTACCTGCTGCTGCTTGTACTGCAGCTGTTTGTCGTATGGCAATATCTGCCACTTACACCCGCCGCATACGCCGAAGTGTTCGCACACGGCCGAGCAACGCTCTTCGGAGTAACGCACGAAGTCGACAATACGCGCTTCGGCGTAGTTTTTGCGTTTCTTGGTTATCTGCAAATCGACCACATCGCCGGGTACGGCAAACGGCACGAACACGACCATTTCGTCGACCTTAGCTATGGCTTTGCCTTCTGCCGCTATATCCGTAATATCGATACCGCGAAGCAGAGGCAAGGGCTTTTTGTTTCTTTTCGACATAATTATTTGATAAAAACATTGTCTCTCTCCACCCCCGACAAGAGCATACTCCCAAAACACTGCCGATACGGCTCTCTCTATCTGCTACTCTCGGCGAGGGCTTGCCTATAAAGCAGCGACAAAAGTACTAAATATTCCGCAAACGCGACACCTCACCCGCTATGCCTACACATAGTGTAGATTGCCATAGCGAGTAAATACGGATTTACAAGGGGGGCTATTTACGGAGTTGTTCTACTGTCTTCTGCAGGAATTCAATAAAAGCGTCTTTCTCGGCGATACGCTTTTCGTATTGCTCGATTAGTTTGTCCGATAAGTTGTTGATTACATAGGCAAACAGCCAAAGAGCGAGTTCGTTTTTTACAAGACAAAAAAATATTGTATTTTTGTCATCGTTATCCACTGTATTTTTACAAATTAATAATTTAAAAACAAAAGTATGTCGTCATTTATAATAGAGGGAGGGCGAAAACTGAAAGGCGAGATATTGCCTCAGGGAGCTAAAAACGAAGCTCTTCAGGTGATTTGTGCTACCGTTCTTACACGCCAAGAGGTCGTAATCGAGAATATCCCCGAAATACTCGATATCAAGAATCTTATTCTACTATTACAGGATATAGGTGTAGAAGTAAGGCGTATCGACAAGGGTAAATATAGTTTTCGTGCCGATAGTCTTAACGAGGATTTCTTGGCAAGCGATATGTTTTTGCAAAAATGCTCGCGTCTCAGAGGCTCTGTTATGCTGATAGCCCCGCTGCTGACAAGGCTTCGCAGAGTACGTTTTGCCAAACCCGGTGGCGACAAAATAGGCAGACGCCGCCTCGACACACACTTTATAGGGCTGCAAAAGCTCGGTGCCGACATCGCCTTCAACGAACAGAAAAGAGCATTCGATATGAGTGTCGATAAGCTGCGAGGTGCAGCTATGCTACTGGACGAAGCCTCAGTAACAGGTACAGCCAATATAGTGATGGCTGCCGTATTAGCCGAAGGGAAGACCACCATATACAATGCTGCCTGCGAACCGTATCTGCAACAGCTATGCGAGATGCTCAACTCGATGGGAGCGAAAATCTCCGGTATTGCCTCCAATCTGCTCACAATCGAAGGGGTGGCGACTCTCGGCGGCACCCGTCACCGAATACTGCCCGATATGATAGAAGTCGGCTCTTTCATCGGTATGGCAGCAATGACACAAAGCCCGCTACTGATAAAAGATGTGGCATACGACAAACTCGGTATCATTCCCGATAGTTTCAGGCGTCTGGGCATAGACATACAGCAGAGGGGCGACTCCATATTCGTCCCCGAGCAGGAAAGCTACCGAATAGAGTCGTTTATGGACGGTTCCATAATGACCATAGCCGACGCTCCTTGGCCCGGGCTTACGCCCGACCTGCTCAGTGTAATGCTCGTAGTCGCCACACAAGCCAAAGGCAGTGTCCTGATACACCAAAAAATGTTCGAGAGCAGACTCTTTTTCGTGGACAAACTCATCGATATGGGTGCACAGATAATACTTTGCGACCCTCATCGTGCAGTCGTCATCGGACACGACAGAAAATTTCGGCTCAGAGCCAACAATATGACCTCGCCCGATATACGTGCAGGCATAGCCCTGTTGATAGCCGCCCTTAGCGCCGAAGGCACAAGCACGATAAACAATATCGACCAGATAGATAGAGGGTACGAAGATATCGAACACCGACTTACGATGCTCGGAGCTCGAATCGAACGACGAGACTAACCGATTACAACCTATTTCACACGCATATAAGCGATAATTTAATCACAAAGAAGTCGGATAGCGAAATATTCACTATCCGACTTCTTTAGGTACAACCTTTTTTTCGCGACAGACAAACTGCTATCACGAAACGATTCAAATCATTTTATTTTCTTCTTGAAATAGATATATGCATGTCCCGTATCGCCGTCTTTCATTAGCTGTTTTACAAGTTTTGATTTGTCCATATTCTTTATTTCATCGTCCATTTTATCGTACACATCGCACAAAATCCTATGATAGAAGTAGTATTTTACATTTGTGAGTTCCAAATTGTGCTGCTCTCCAAGCCCACGCAAGCTATCGATGGAGTAGATAAAAAGATGTCGCGGTGCATCCATCAACTGATGTTGCTTTATGCCGTAATGCTTCCAAGTAAAATTGCTCGTTATGGGCAACGCCAGCACCAACGTGCTCTTTTCGGTCATCACTTTCGCTATCGACTCAAGGGCTTGGTGCGGATTGGCCAGATGCTCCATCACGTGATTCAACGTAATGACATCATAGCTGCCTTCGAGCTCCTCAATGGCTCGTTTATAGATATTTACGGTCGTCGTTTTGAGCTTATAACTAATATCTTCGCCTATATATGGGTCTATTCCCTGTAGATTATTGAACCCACTATTAGCTAACTTCAAAAGCGTACGTCCCGTACCGCAACCGATATCGAGAATACTCGAGTTGAAGGTCATCATACCGGGCTCGACCCACTCGAAAGCTCCCGTATCGAGCTTCGTCATCAGACGTCCGACGATATTCTTTCCATTCATACGATATTTTAGCAAATACTTACGCATCATACGCCGAATGAGACCATTACTCTCCTTTTCGTCGCGTTCTTGGAGCGAATAGTACTTGCCGACATCGTAATAGTCGTCCAAATCTTTAGGTATCTCCACTATCTGCAAGCAATTACAGTGCGGACATTTGACGTAGTCGAACTTATGACCGAGACGAAAGCGTATCTCTTCTGCGGTATAGCGTTCGGAGTCGAATTCTTTGTTACAAATCTTGCATGTATACATAGTATTATATGTGTATGTTATTGTTTAATGAATAATTTTCGATAAAACGTGTCGGTTTTTGCCTCATCGAGGTCTGAAAACTTATAAGTAAGCTTATGTATCGGAGAAATTTCGCATATTTCAGACATTCTTTTCTCTGAATACGGACTAAACATCTCCATTTGTAATATTTTTCTGTCGATATCGCTAAGAAATGGCACCGACTCCCATATTTTCCTATTCTCTTCGGAGTAATCTACTATCAATGCCCAAAATATATGGAATATCGAATAGGAAACAAGCCTATTCTCTCGCCTCCAATACTCCTCGAGCAATGCTTTGATCTGCACGATAAAAGGATTTCTTGCCGCTGCTGCTATAAACCAATTGCTTGCGTAGGCTTTCCCCATAGGCTGTGTCTTGAAACAGAACAAATCCGCATATTCGATAGTCTCAGGCAGACCTCCTGTAAGCAATACCGTAGCATCTATCCACACGCCTCCATATCGTTCGAGCAACGCTACACGTATATAGTCGGCATAATGAGCATTTGGCACTATACCCCTACTGTGTTTATCTTCGATATAAGAAGGGATATCTATATATTGGCCTATATTGTGCTCATCTATAAGTATTACCTCCATCGAAGAGCAATATTTGCGTATCGAATCGATACAGTGCTTCACTATATTAGGTGCATTGTCGTATCCTTGCAGCCAACATACCCACACATGAGTATGACGCTTCGCCGTCGGATTATATTCGGCAAAACGCAGACCATCGAGCACATATCTATAACGCCTCAGATAACGGTATGCTCCTATGCGGTCGCATGCAGAGGTTATCTCATTGTCGCCCGGAGCTATTCTACTCATCAGTTTATAAAAAGTACACTTCGCTCCTATTCTTTTTATAGTTGATATCATATATTGTGTGGTTTATGTTACGAACATAGTATTACAAGCGACAAAATTAGTAAAAAAAGCTGCCAATATCCAATATCGTTTTTTATCTTATCGCCTGTATTACATCTTCGACGTATCTTTTTGAAGATATTTTACGTATTACTCTTACTTCCTGCTCGTCGACGTTCGGTCTCGTCGAGGATTATTTTTCTTATTCGCAGGTGTTTGGGTGTAACTTCGAGATACTCGTCGGCTTTGATGTATTCCAACGCCTCTTCGAGCGAAAATATTACGGGCGGTATGAGCTTCACCTTGTCGTCAGAACCCGATGCCCGCATATTGGTGAGCTTCTTCGACTTGGTAACGTTTACTATGAGGTCGCCCTCTTTGGCGTTTTCGCCGACGACTTGTCCGGCGTATACCTCCTCTTGCGGGAAGATGAAGAACCTGCCTCTGTCTTGTAGTTTATCGATAGAATATGCAAAAGCCGTACCACTCTCCATAGCTATAATAGAGCCGTTGTTGCGGCGTTCGATATCGCCTTTCCAAGGAGCGTATTCGAGGAAACGATGAGCCATGACCGCCTCTCCTGCCGAGATGGTGAGGATATTGTTTCTCAGACCGATAATACCGCGAGAAGGTATATTGAACTCGAGGTAGACACGGTCTTTCTTTGTCTCCATCGACATCAGGTCGCCTTTGCGACGCGTAACTATATCTATCACCTTGCTCGAGTACTCTTCGGGGACGTTGACGGTAAGTTGCTCCACAGGTTCGCATACGACGCCGTCTATTTCTTTGCGTATCACCTGAGGCTGACCTACTTGTAGTTCGTAGCCTTCGCGACGCATCGTCTCGATAAGTATCGAAAGGTGAAGTACGCCTCTACCCGATACCTTCCACGTATCTGCCGATTCGGTGGTCTCTACACGCAGAGCCAGATTACGGTCGAGTTCGCGTATCAGGCGGTCGTGTATGTGCCTCGAAGTTACGTATTTACCGTCTTTGCCGAAGAAGGGAGAGTCGTTGTTGGTGAAAGTCATCGACATCGTCGGTTCGTCTATGGCTATCGGCGGCAGCGGCTCGGGATTTTCGACACTTGTTACGGTATCGCCTATCTCGAAGCCCTCTATGCCTATCATAGCACATATATCGCCCGACCCGACACTCTGCACGGGTGTTTTGCCGAGCCCCGAGAATGTGTTTAGTTGTTTTATCTTCTGTTTTGTCATCGACCCATCGCGTTTGCAGAGCATTATATCCTGTCCGTCGGTGAATGTGCCTCTATGTACCTTGCCGACGGCTATTCTGCCTACATACGAAGAGTAATCGAGCGAGGTGATAAGCATTTGCGGTGCACCTTCTATAAATTTCGGAGCGGGAATGTACTCTATTATCTTGTCGAGAAGATATGTTATGTTGTCCGTCGGTGTCTTCCAATCGTCAGACATCCAATTGTTTTTGGCAGAGCCGTATATTGTGGGGAAATTGAGTTGCTCTTCCGTTGCATCGAGGTTGAACATCAGCTCGAAGACCGCATTCTGCACCTCGTCGGGGTGACAGTTGGGTTTGTCTACCTTGTTTATCACTACAATAGGCAGAAGTCCTATTTGCAGTGCTTTCTGCAATACGAAGCGTGTCTGCGGCATAGGTCCCTCGAAAGCGTCGACCAGTAGCAGACAGCCGTCGGCCATATTGAGCACGCGCTCTACTTCGCCTCCGAAGTCGGAGTGCCCGGGAGTATCTATTATGTTGATTTTACAGTCTTTGTACTCTATTGATACGTTTTTGGAAGTGATTGTTATGCCACGTTCGCGTTCGAGGTCGTTGTTGTCGAGTATCAGTTCGCCTGTATTTTGGTTATCTCTAAACAGTTTGCCTGCAAGCAGCATTTTGTCTACGAGCGTAGTCTTTCCGTGGTCTACGTGTGCTATGATTGCTATGTTTCTTATATTCATTGTATTGTGCGGTTGATATACAAGTTTTTCGCCACTGATATTGGTGGGCTGCAAAATTACAATATATTATTTTACCTACAATAATAATTCTTCTTTGTCGATGACTTATTACTCTATTTTCGTGTCTTTATATCTCCGATTTGAAGCGGGTGAAAAAACAAAAGACAGGAAGTTATTTAGTACACTCCCTGTCTTTTTTTGATATCATTTTTACTCTATCAGAATCTGATAGCGGCTTGTGCTGCTGCCAACCGTGCGATAGGTACGCGGAAAGGCGAGCAAGAGACATAATCAAGTCCCTTGATATGGCAGAACTCTACCGAAGAGGGTTCGCCGCCGTGTTCGCCACAGATACCGCATTTTAGGTCGGGACGAACTTCGCGACCTCGCTCTACGGCTATCTCTACCAACTGTCCTACGCCGTTTCTGTCGAGTACTTGGAAAGGGTCTGCCTTCAGGATTTTCTTTTCGAGATATATGGGTAAGAACGAAGCGATGTCGTCGCGGCTGTAACCGAAAGTCATCTGTGTGAGGTCGTTGGTACCGAACGAGAAGAACTCGGCTGCCGAGGCTATACGGTTTGCCGTAAGAGCTGCACGAGGTATCTCTATCATAGTGCCGACCTTGTAGTCGATGCTGTCGCCCATTTCGTCGAATAGTTGCTTGGCGGCTCTGCGTATCACCTTTTCTTGTTCCAAGAATTCGTATAGGATACCTGTGAGCGGAACCATTATTTCGGGTATGGCTTTGATGCCTTTCTTCTTCAGTTTCAGACAGGCTCCCAATATTGCTTTTGTCTGCATCTCGGTTATTTCGGGGAAAGTATTTCCCAGACGACAACCGCGGTGTCCGAGCATTGGGTTTTGTTCGTGCAGTTTATCCACACGGAACTTGATGTAATCCAAATCTACACCCATTGCCTGAGCCATCTCTTGCTGACCTTTCTCGTCGTGCGGCACGAATTCGTGCAACGGCGGGTCGAGCAAGCGTACGGTAACAGGCAGGTCGTGCATTGCCTCGAAGATACCTTCGAAGTCTGCCTCCTGATAGGGTAATATTTTTGCCAATGCTTTGCGTCTACCTTCTTCATTTTCGGCAAGTATCATCTCACGCATTGCTTTTATCTTTTCACCTTCGAAGAACATATGCTCCGTACGGCACAGACCGATACCTTTGGCTCCGAAACGGCGTGCTACCAGAGCGTCGTTAGGAGTGTCGGCATTGGTGCGTACTTTCATACGTGCGTATTTGTCGGCAAGAGTCATCACTTCGCTGAAATCACCCGACAGCTCGGCTTCTTTGGTAGCCACTCGTCCTTCGTAAATGTCGCCCGTAGAACCGTTGATAGATATATAGTCTCCCTCTTTTAGCAGAATACCGTCTACCTCCATCGTCTTCTTGGCGTAATCTATTTTAAGAGCACCTGCACCCGATACGCAGCATTTGCCCATACCGCGTGCTACGACGGCGGCGTGTGAAGTCATACCGCCGCGAGCGGTGAGTATGCCTTCGGCGGCAGCCATACCTGCAAGGTCTTCGGGTGAGGTTTCGATACGAACCATTATCACTTTTTCGCCCTTAGAAGCCCACAATGAGGCATCGTCGGCGTTGAAGACTATTTTGCCGCAGGCAGCACCCGGCGAGGCAGCCAATCCTTTGGCTATCACCTTAGCCGATTTCAGAGCGCTTTTGTCGAATACGGGGTGGAGTAGTTCGTCGAGTTTATTGGGTTCGATGCGGAGTAGAGCTGTCTTTTCGTCTATCATTCCCTGATGCAACATCTCCATTGCTATGCGAACCATAGCTGCTCCCGTACGCTTTCCGTTACGTGTCTGCAAGAACCACAATTTACCCTCTTGTACGGTAAACTCCATATCCTGCATATCTTTGTAGTGATTCTCGAGTTTTGTCTGCAACTTATCGAGTTCCTTGTATATCTCAGGCATAGCCTCTTCCATCGAAGGATATTTCCGGGCACGTTCTTCTTCGGATATTCCTGCCAGAGTAGCCCAGCGTTGCGAACCTTCTTTGGTGATTTGCTGAGGCGTACGTATACCTGCTACAACGTCTTCGCCCTGAGCATTGATAAGATATTCGCCTACGAAGATGTCTTCACCTGTGGCAGCGTCGCGAGAGAAGCAAACGCCAGTAGCCGATGTGTCGCCCATATTGCCGAATACCATAGCCTGTACGTTGACGGCAGTACCCCACTCGGCGGGGATACCTTCCATTTTACGGTAAAGTATTGCACGGTCGTTCATCCAAGAGTCGAAGACGGCACATATAGCTCCCCAAAGCTGCTCGTACGAGTTTTCGGGGAAGTCTTTTCCTGTCTGTTTTTTTACGGCGGCTTTGAACCTGGTTACAAGCTCTTTGAGGTCGTCTACCGATAGTTCGGTATCGAGGTGTACGCCTTTATGTTCTTTGACCTCTTCGATAATAGCTTCGAAAGGGTCTATATCGTTTTTGTTTTCGGGTTTCATACCCAATACTACGTCGCCGTACATCTGTACGAAACGACGGTAAGAGTCCCACGCAAAACGCGGATTACCTGTCTTTTTTGCCATACCTTCCACTACTTTGTCGTTCAGACCGAGGTTTAGGATGGTATCCATCATACCCGGCATAGAGGCTCTTGCTCCCGAACGTACGGATACCAGAAGCGGGTTTTCGACATCGCCGAATTTCGATTTCATCAATACTTCTATTCCTTTTATGGCTGCTTCTACTTCGGGGCGAAGCATCTCTACAACTTTGTCTTTACCTATCTGATAGTAGTCGTTGCAGGTGTCTGTGGTGATAGTGAACCCGGGAGGTACCGGTACTCCTATAAGATTCATTTCGGCAAGATTTGCTCCTTTACCTCCGAGCAAGTTTCTCATTTCTGCCTTGCCTTCGGCTTTTCCGTTACCGAAGGTGTAAACACGTTTTAGGTTACTCATTTTCTGAATGTTTATTTATTTACTTACTTAATTCCTACATTGTTTTTCGTGGATACCGGATACAATACGATACCGACGGGCAAAATTACAAAAAATTTTTTTTTATTTCATTTATCCAATTCAGTTATAGTACTGTGTTTTTGTTATTACCTTTTTTGTCCGTACTTTTCGGGTAAAACGTCCGTACTTTTTTTGCCGATTTATTAGTCGTTTCGTAAACACCTATATATTAATTCGTTGAAAATTATATTTTCTTTCAAAAAAATACCGGTGATATTTACCGACAATAGATAAAATTAGTAACCCTCAATTGCCGAATCTTTGTCGGCTATACTCACAAAAAATAGTAACTTTGTCGACCGTTTCTTACTATTACAAGTGCACTATGATACAGGAAAATATAAAACAAATACATACGCAACTACCCAAAGGCGTAAGGCTCGTATGTGTATCGAAATTCCACTCAAACGACGATATACTCGAAGCTTACAACGTGGGAGAGAGAGATTTCGGCGAGAGCCGCGTACAAGAGCTGATGACCAAACAGCCCGTCTTGCCGTCGGATATACGTTGGCACTTCATCGGTCCGCTACAGACAAACAAGATAAAGCAGATAGTGCCTTTCGTCTCGCTCATACACAGCATAGAGAATATGCGACAAATCGAAGAGATACAGAAATGTGCCGCCAAGATAGGGCGTGTCGTCGATATTCTGCTCGAGGTACATATAGCCCGAGAGGAGCAGAAACACGGTTTCGAACGCAAGGAGATAATAGACTTTTTCGAGAAGCATACCTACGAACACTATCCAAACGTAAGAGTTTGCGGCGTTATGGCGATAGCTACGCTTACCGACGACGAGGAGCAGATTGCCTCCGAATTTGCTGCGGTCAGAAGTATTTTCGACGAGATAAAGAGTATCTACCCTGAGCCGTACTTCTGCGAGCTATCTATAGGTATGTCCGACGACTATCCGAAGGCTATCGAGGCAGGAAGCACTATGGTGCGTATTGGCTCCAAGATATTCGGAGCCAGAATTTATAATAAATAGAATAATATCAACTGTCTGATGACTACACGACTGAAAATTTGGTTTCTGGCGGCTCGCCCTAAGACGTTACCTGCCGGCATAGCGCCGGTCGTTGTTGCTTCGGGGTTGGCTTTCTCCGAGGGGGTGTTCGATTGGTTTAGGGCTTTGGTCTGCCTTTTCATAGCCTTGTTTTTCCAGATAGCCTCCAACTTTGCCAACGACTATTTCGACTATTTCAAAGGCAGCGATACACCCGACCGACTCGGACCGAAACGTGCAGTATCGGAGGGGTGGGTTTCGCCCAAAGCAATGCTTATAGCCACTCTGTCGGTACTGGCTGTCGCTTGTATTTTGGGTATCGTCTTGATGATAGTAGTCGATTGGCGGCTTGTATTCTTAGGTGTTGCCATAACGGTCTTTGCCTTGGCATATTCGGGCGGGAAGTATCCCTTGTCGTATCATGGCTGGGGCGACGTGAGTGTGCTCGTCTTTTACGGTATCGTCCCTGTAGTGTTTACATACTACGTGCAGGCGAGAGTATTCAGTCTCGATGCCTTTGTGTGTGGGCTTATCGTGGGTTTCGCTTCGATAAATATACTCGTGGCAAATAATTACCGCGACTACACTACCGACCTAAAGGCAAATAAAAGGACTACGGTAGTGATATTCGGAAAAACTTTTGCCGAGTATTTCTATCTGTTCAATGGTTTTTTGTCGGTATTGCTCACGTTATATTTCCTGAAAAAAGGATTCGTTTTTACGGTCGTTTTGTCGTCGGTGTACCTGCTGTTGCACATCAAGACGTGGCGAGAGATGATACGGATAGGGCTTGGTAGAGAGTTGATACCGATTCTGGGTAAGACAGCTCGAAACACACTTATATTGTCGTTGAGTATGCTCATCGGTTTTCTGATTGGTAAAGTGTTTCCCATATAATATTCGTAACAGACCTTATTGTTAATAAATAGGAGATGAAAAACAAAAAGATAGTAAAGTATTTATCGGCTCTGGCAATGATGGTAGCGATGATGGCATTAGCTGAGTTTACCGGTGAGACAGAGATAATATTTCCCGAAATGGCAGCCCTTACCATAGGTTTGTGGATTAGCAATAAACATATTTGGCAGGTTACCGACGTGCAGTTAGTGTTGCTTATGACGTTGGCGGCGATAGTGGGAGTGCTCATAGTACGTTATTTGCCGTTGCCATTAGTGATCAATATTACGATAGCATTCGTGGTGGCAGGGGTTATATTGACCTCGCAGCGGTCGACGTTGTATCCGCTCGTGTCGGCGTTGATATTGCCCGTATTGCTACATACTACAAGTTGGGTCTATCCGCTCTCGGTATTGGCTATGACTATTATTCTTGTTGTCGTAAAAAAGATATTCGAGGCAAAAGGTATTCGAAACAAGACGGACTACACTCCATCAGATCGCCCCATAAAATCGGCTATTGTAGTTTGGGCAGCGATGACGTGCAGCCTACTGTCGATAGCTGCTATCGGATATTGCTCCACATACATTTATATAATAATTCCTCCGCTGATAGTCTCGTTTGTGGAGTTTGTAAACACTAAGGCCGGTTTTCGCAATCGTCCCGTGCTGACGGTGCTTCTCCTGTCGGTCTGCTCGCTCGTGGGGTCGGTGTTTCAGCTTGTGGGGCATTTTTATCTCGGCTTGCCTCTGGCAGTGGTAGCCGCTGCTATATTGATAGTGGTATTCGGGCTGTTTGAGTGGCTCGGAAAGTTTTTCGCTCCTGCCGGAGCCATCTCGCTTATTCCTCTGCTTCTGCCCGAAGAGGTATTGCCTTATTTGCCGCTCGAGGTATTTGTGGGGGCTGTGCTCTTCATTGCGGTGGCGATGATTTTCTTTCAAAAATGCTATAAATGGTCGAGGGCACAGATAGTATATTGCCTTATACCTCATTATCTTATTAGCCGATTCGTACGTAGAAAGAGGTAATCTTTTCGGGGTATGCTTGGGCTACTTTGCGGCAGCTTTCAGTATAGTACCGACTACTACGTCGCTCTCTATGCAGCTAAAGACGTATGTATGGCGAGAGTCTTTTACCAAGAATCTATTATTGCGGTTTGTGGCATACATCAAAAATTTTCCAAGTCGAGGATTCTCGAACCACCCCAGATAGCCAAACAGTCCGCCCGACCCGAACCTCCTTACACCGTCTTTCATATCGTCGGGGCAGATTTGCTTTACCTCTACTATTTCAGAGATGGGGATTGTGATATCGCCTTTTATCTGCCGTAAAATCAGATTTTCGTCGTCGACCGTAACACTTGTAGGCATATACATAAACGATACGATACCTGCAATAGGCAGTATCCATACGGCAGTAATCGCTATGATTGCCATAAAGTTGTTGCCTCTGCGACGGTATGTCTTATATGTTTTAAAAGATAAAAATATTACTACTACCGTAATCAATAAAGTAACGACTGTAGTAAATATTACTGTGGTATCCCAGTTGCAAGAAAAACTATAATACATATTATTGTTGTTTTTTATTGCTTTATCTTTTCCAGATCTTCCGATAGTATTTCCCATTCGTACATCTTCTGTTCGAGTAGATGTTGGGTTTTGTGGTATTTTACCGATAGTTCGTCGGACGAATTGCCGTCGGTAAATTCGGCTTCGAGCCGCGCGATTTCTTTTTCGAGGTCTGCTATATCACTCTCCAAAAGCTCTATCTGCCGCTCCTGCTTTTTTATCTGTCGGGCACGCTCCTTGTTTTGTTCGTATTGTAACTTGCTGTCAGACACCGCTTGTGGAGCTATATCTTTTTTGTCGGTATTTTTTATCTCTATCTGGTACAGCGAATTGAAGTTTTTAGCACGCAAAAAATCTCCTATACCGCCTATATGCTCGATGATTTTTTTATCCGCAAATTCATACACTTTGTCCACCAACCCGTCGAGGAAGTCTCTGTCGTGGCTCACTATGATAGCCGAACTCGGAAACTGCCTGATAGCATCTTTCAATACGTTTTTGGTCGAAATATCGAGGTGGTTTGTCGGTTCGTCGAGTATAAGCATATTGACGGGCGACAGCAGCAGCTTTATCATTGCCAGACGGCTGCGTTCGCCACCCGAGAGCACTGCTACCCGCTTGTCGATATCGTCGCCGCCGAACATAAACGCTCCAAGTATATTGCGTAGCTTGGTGCGGATATCGCCCGTGGCAATATCGTCGACAGTCTGGAAGACGGTTTTGCTGTCGTCGAGCGTAGCAGCTTGATTCTGGGCAAAATACCCCACCTTGACGTTATGGCCGAGGCGGAGACTACCCATATAATCGAGATCTCCCACGATACACTTTACCAGAGTGGTTTTACCCTCGCCGTTCTTACCGACGAAAGCTATTTTCTCGCCTCGGCGTATCTGCATATCGATATTCTGCAAAACGGTATGTTCGCCGTAAGCTTTTGTTAGGTTTTCGATATCGAGGCTGATAGTACCCGAATGCGGTGGGGGCGGAAACCTTAGGTTGAGCCGCGAATTATCGACCTCTTCTATCTGTATCGGTTCGAGCTTTTCGAGCATCTTGATACGGCTCTGCACCTGAACCGCCTTTGTCGGCTTATAACGAAAACGATTGATAAAATCCTGTGTATCGGCTATGAGTTTTTGCTGGTTTTCGTAGGCACGTATCTGATTTTCTCTGTCGATAGCCCTAAGCTCGAGGTATCGCGAATAGTTCGCCTTGTAATCGTATATTTTACCTAACGAAATCTCTATCGTACGTGTGGTTACGGCATCGACGAAAGCCTTGTCGTGGCTTACGAGCAACAGGGCACTCTTGGAGTTTTTCAGAAAAGACTCGAGCCAGTTGATACTCTCTATATCGAGGTGGTTTGTCGGTTCGTCGAGCAGTAGTAGGTCGGGCTTGCGAAGGAGTATCTTTGCCAACTCTATACGCATACGCCAGCCGCCGCTAAATTCGGAGGTTCGTCGCTCGAAATCGGTACGACGAAATCCCAATCCCATCAAAGTCTTTTCGGTCTCGGCTTCGATATTGTCGGAGTCGAACATCTGCAACCGCTCGTTTTGGTAACCAAGCTCTTCTATAAGTTTGCCGTATTCGGCTGAGTGGAAGTCGTCTCGCTCGTTGAGCTCGGCAGTGAGGGTTGCAATATTCGCTCGTATGGCAAAAATATTCTCGAAAGCCGTGAGTGTCTCCTCGCGTACGGTCTTCGAGTCGTTTACCTTGATATGCTGTGGCAAATAACCTATCGTGAGGTTTTTGGGTCTCGATATACTGCCGCGTGTCGGCGACATTTCGCCAGCAATCAGCTTCAAAAGCGTTGTCTTTCCTGCCCCATTGCGACCGATGAGGGCTATCTTCTCTTTTTCTTTTATCAGAAAAGAGACGTTCTCAAACAGGGTATTGCCGCCAAATTCCACTGTAATATTATCTATCGAAATCATTCGGAACGAAAAGGATTGGTATTGTTACCTTGCCGTATAGCGGTTATTCTTTTAGCCTTTTTTCGATAAAACTTCGCAAGACTGGAATTTGGCTATGTTCTGGCTCTCGGCTTGCGTACAACAACGTTACGTTACCTGTTTTCAGTTTGTTTTTTATCTCTTTGATAAACTCGGTCATCTCGTCGTTGTCGTGCAGTTCTTTTTCGTACGATTCGGCAAAGGTCTTATAATCCGTCTCGTTCTTATGAAAGGCACTGCGTAACGCAGCCGACGGGGCAACGTCCCGAGCCCAATCGCCAAGTTGTGCATCTGCTTTGCTTATTCCCCGAGGCCAGAGACGATCGACAAGAATCCTGAAACCGTCTTCTTCCTCTGCCGTATCATAAACCCGTTTCCAACGTAATTCTCCCATAAAACTCTATATTATCATTTTCCCCATCGTAATGAATGGGCAGACAAAATTACAAAAATATTTTTAGAGCCGACGTTGCTCGGTGTATAGGTATAAGTATTGGATATAAAAAAGTGTATGTTACGTGGAGTTTGTGAAAGTCACTTTTCTTCAAATCTCCTTTTTCTCTTTTTTATAACTTCGCCTATTGAATATACACAGAGACACATCGCCGAACGATATGTCTCTGCCAACAAACAAAATTACTAAATAATTTTTTTACATTAATCTTATTTTCAATGCCTATCGAACGAAAGCGATAGCTGCGGGGATATCTCCCGTAGTCTGCCGCCACAGTAAATTACCATACAGGTCGAAACAAAGCAACTCGCCGGGCGACGTATAGTCTTTGGCGTCGCAGATATAGAGAGACTGCCGCCGTTCGTCGAAGGCTATATGGTATGGCACTTTGATAGATGTCGCTATCTCCGAAGACACGAATCGGTTACTCAAAACTACATTCTTTTCGAGATCATAGAGTATGTAAGTAGTCTTTTTCTTGGGGTATTCGAGTGCTACTGCAAAGAGCGAATCGCCCAAAACGACAAAACTACTCGCCGTTATCCCCAAAGAAGTAACCTGCTCCGTACGTGTATCGAGTCGGTAAATATTTGACGAAATATCCTTGTAATTTCCTCGCGACGATATGTAAAGATTGCCCTTGCGGTCTTTTTGTATCAGATTAAGGTTGATTCCTACCTCTATCTTCTTTATTTCGGTAAAAGAAGCCAAGTCGACCACCGATACCGTCTTCTCATAATTAGGGGCATTGTACCCCCCCGAATTAGCTACATATAGCTTGCCGTCTACTATCTGCATCTGCTCGGGTTGGTAGCCGACGGTTACACGTCGGGTCTCTTTGAGAGTGGCGGTATCTATCTCCACCACATATCCGAGCTGTGATTGCGACGGGTCGACGGGTCCCGCATACGAAGAGACGTAAGCCTTGCCACCGTCGAATACGATATATCGGCAGTTGGGCACGGTGAATCTACCTATATGCTTTACCGTATGCTTGTCTATCACCTCCACCATATTCGAACAATTGATGACAGCATACATCCTACCTCCGTATATCTGTAGGTCGTTGCCTACGTCGCCAAGCTTAAAACCAACGTCGGGATTGGCTCGAACAAATGTATTACTATTGTAAATGCCTTTGTAATAATCGTAAAAATCGAGCGAAGCCTTGTTGCTCCCCATATTACCTTGGTTGAGGAGGTAGAAGCCCTTTTGGTTATAAAACTCTTCAGGCAGAACATACGGTTGCGTCTTGCGGCACGACGCTAAGACAAGTGCCAGCAGAAAGAGCAGTGATGCGACAGATAATCTTATCTTGTTACACATATCTATATTCGGTTACTGTTTTATCACTTTTATAGTCTTACGAGCCATACCGTCGGATATTTCGACCAGATACATACCTCTGGGATAGGTCGATAAATCGAACGAAACGGTATCGTCGGCAGTAGTGAGTTCGTCGTATTTCTGTCCGTAGATATTATAAATAACGATACGGCAACCGCCGGCCGAGGCTACAAATAGCCTATCGGTACAAGGATTCGGATAGACGCCTGCCCGTATTTGAGGCTCTCCGAGCGATAGGCTCAATGCATTATTGATAACACCCACTCCAGATAAGTCGAATCCGCCCGAGGCGAAAGGCGTAGGATATGGGTCGTTTATAATATTACCATACGAATCACGAGTAGCAAGGGAATCGATAATAGTACCGACAACGTCTCTTATTTTTACATGAGTGATGTTTTTTTTGTCGAGTAACGGATAGTCAGGTATCTCTGCTATATCGAAAGGAGTACCCCAGCCGCCTTTGTATTTACCTGCTATGTTGTTGATTTTGGTAGCATCGATAGAACCGAAACCACCGACTTGTACGTCGGTCGGAGTAAGCGAAGTAGTAACGAAGCCAAAGTAATTGACTCCGTCGGAGCTGACCTCTACCGTAGCGAGTTCGAGGAAAGTATCGCTGAAAGAGTTCTCGAATACGGCAAAGTCGAAGCCCTCGCCATCTACTATCGGGTAATTGAAAGTAAGAATTGCTTCGCCTGCATCTCCGAGACTTATACAATCCATTGCACCGGAATCTGTAACTGCACCGATAGCATTAGCCTCCGTACCGAACGATACTCGTCCGTCGCTAGGTTTGGCAATATCAAAAAATCCCCGCGTAACGGTGCAAGTCTTTGCCCAATCGCGGAAACGACTGTCGGTAAATTGTATCGCTTTGCAACCGGGAGTACCAACAATGCCATCGAACTGCTGCTGTGCAAGTAACGACATAGGTAACGTCGACAGTAAGCACAAAACTGCTATTATATTTCTATTCATAATGAAAATAAGTTTATTATTTGTTTTTCTAATAAAAATAAATTGCCCCACTACTTATGAGTGGCAGAAAAAAGATTGTGGGGCAATTTATCTTCAATTATTTTTATTACTAATTATTACTAATATCTACTATTGGATATCATTAATAAACTATCAATTTACGACGATATACGTTGTTGCCGTTTGTAAGGGATACGAAGTAAACACCTTCGTCGAGAGCGGAAATGTCTATCGTACGGCTTGTCTTATCGCCGTTGAGTGTTCCGACTGCTACAGTGCGTCCGTTCATATCAATTATGCTATACGTACAGTCACCTTCAATATCGACGGAAATATATTCGCGAGCAGGGTTAGGATAAATGTTAAGAGCTACACCGTGCGTATCGTCTACATCTGTCGTCGGCGACCCTACGGGTACGATATTTTTAGTCCACACAAAGTTTTCGTAGTCGTCTCCCATTCCGCAGCTGTAACCGCCAAATTCCACTATATCGCCGTTTCCTACCTTTTTAGTAGCAATACCTATCATCGTAGGTTCTTCGTTTACGTTGTACATCAGGTATACTCCGGCAGGGTTCTTAAGCGTAGTAGCACCTTCGGTATAAACAATGCTCGACATAAATCCGCCCGATATGGTACATTGCAGGCGACTGTCGGCAGCGTCGATATCGCGCAACATCTTTTCGACCGTTACCGAATCCGTCGAGAAGCGGTAACCCCAAGCAAGCGACGAGTCGGGATTGCACCAGTTTGCAGCGAATATCACTTTGTTGTTACCCTTACCTACCCAATATTTAATATCGTTTGCAGTGATAGTATTGTTATGGTCGACGGCAAACTTCACCCATACGGAGTCGTTGGCTCTTACGTTCGAAATAGTATACTTATTGCCCACTACGGCAGAGGTAACCACATTATTACCAACTTTGAGCTCGCCCAAGTGGTAGCCCGCATTGGGAGCGATGGTAAGAGTAAGGTCTTCGCCTTCGCTCACCGTGATAGGACCTTCAGGAGTTATTTTGCCGTATTGGCTTTGCTTGATGCCGATAGTATAGTGTGCCGGAGGTGTAGGCACAGCAACGATAGCTTTAGTCCATACCGTATTCCAATAGTCGTCAGAATTTCCGCATACGGTACCGCCAAACTCAATTACATCGCCGTCGGCAATCTTCTGCTTAGAGATACCTTGTGCCGAGTTTTCGTTTACGTTGTACATCCAGTAGCTACCGCTCGGATTTGTAAGCGTTTTTTGAATATTAACATAATATTTCATCTCCGATAGGAAATTTCCAAAACTGCTCGGCACTATTTCACACGACAGACGGTAGTCGGCAGAGTCTATATCGCGAAGCATCTTTTCGACCGTTATCGTATCCGACGAGAAGCGGTAGCCCCAAGCAAGCGACGAATCGGGGTTGCACCAGTTTACTGCAAAGATAGCCTCTTTGTTACCCGTACCTACCCAATACTGTATATCGCTCTTGGCGATAGTATTGTTGTGGTCGACGGCAAACTTCACCGATACAGAGTCGTTTGCAGTTACGTTGCTGATAGTATACTGGTTGCCCACTACGGCAGATGTAACGTCGCTAGTACCTACCTTGAGTAGCCCCAGATGATAGCCTGTATTGGAAGCAATGGTAAAAGTAATGTCTTCGCCTTGGTTTACAGTGATAGTACCTTCGGGAGTAACCTTACCATACTTGTTGCTCTGCTTGATAACTATAGTATAATGTGCGGGAGGTGTAGGCACTGCTACGATAGCTTTAGTCCACACAGTATTCCAGTAGTCGTCAGAATTTCCGCATACGGTACCACCAAACTCAATTACATCGCCGTCGGCAATCTTCTGCAAAGAGATACCCTGTGCATAGTTTTCGTTTATGTTGTATGCCCAGTAGCTGCCGCTCGGATTGGTAAGCGTTTTTTGAATATTAACATAATATTTCATCTCCGATAGGAATTTTCCCCAAGCACCTTGGGTGATATTGCAGGTAAGACGATAGTCGGCAGAGTCGATATCGCGAAGCATCTTTTCGACCGTTACCGAATCCGACGAGAAGCGGTAGCCCCAAGCCAGCGACGAATCGGGGTTGCACCAGTTGACTGCAAAGATAGCCTCTTTGCTACCCGTACCTACCCAATACTGTATGTCGCTCTTAGCAATAGTATTGTTGTGGTCGACGGCAAACTTCACCCATACCGAATCGTTAGCTCTTACGTTCGAAATAGTATACTGGTTGCTCACTACGGCAGAGGTAACGTCGTTAGTACCTACCTTGAGCTCGCTTAGATGGTAGCCCGCATTGGGAGTGATGGTAAGAGTAACGCTACCGCCTTCGTTTACCGTGATAGGACCTTGGGGAGTGATAGTACCGTGACTGCTCTGCTTGATGCCGATAGTATAGCTGGGGACGCGTACTGGTGAAACCGTCAAATTCCAACCGCTACTGCTTTGGCAACTCAATCCACCAAACTCAACAACATCACCATCTTGTACATTGGTATTTGCTACTCCGCCGGGATAGGTCCCGTTAACGGAATACATTATACTACCTATGTCGCCACCGAAATCGTAGTTTGGGAACTGAGCATCGTTGTACTGGAAGTCGGTTACAAAGTTGGCAGCTACTCCGACGATAGTCAGCCTATTATCTGCCGAATCGATAGCATTGAGCATTTGGGCTATCGTCTTGGTACCGTCCCACTTATATCCCCAAGCAAGAGCTTTGCTTTTATTACAGAAATTGACTATGAGAATAGCCTTATTACCACCCGTACCTACCCAATATTCTATCTGAGTAAACGGGATATTGCTTCTTTGGGGAGCGGCATAAGCCGATACCCCGAAGATAATTGCAAGAATCGCCAAAAGAGCGACTCTAAACGAAAAATGTTGATTTTTAAGCATGTCTTTAATTTTAAACTTTATATAAACAAAAAATTATCTCTATCATATCACATCGTACTGCCACAACAGCATACCCCTACAATAGAGGCACACTCATAGGCAACGCCCGTATGTCTTTGCACGAGGCAATACATACAAAAAACTTCAGAAACACATATTTTTTCTATCATAAAACATCTATAAAAGCCCTTTCCCTCGAGGGACAAATTAAAGATATACGGCAGTAGGCAGGTCTTCTGACTCGTTTCGGTCTTCTCTTGTATTCCTTCCCGATTTTTCTGTAAGATAAAATCAGTGGAGTGGTCTTCTGCAAAAGAGACATTATGGTGAAACTCACAGCAGCGGGTCTGTTGCCGATTTGCACGGCATTCCCTTTTAATCTGTCGAGAACCTAAACCGAGGGCAAAGGTAATACATTTTTTTATTATGCGAAAAAAAAAGTTGTAAATTTGCACCGCAAACCGAAAAAACACCGTAACTCCACTATGTTGCCTCTTGCCGAAAGACTTCGCCCTCAATCGCTCGATACATTTGTCGGGCAGCGTCATCTACTTGCCGACGGAGCCGTGCTGCGTTCTATGATAGAGAGCGGCAATATATCGTCGTTCATACTCTGGGGACCACCGGGGGTAGGCAAGACTACGCTGGCGAAGATTATTGCCAATCGGCTGCAACGTCCGTTTTATACTCTGAGTGCCGTTACTTCGGGCGTCAAAGATGTGAGGGAGGTGATAGAGAAGGCGAAGCAGAACCGTTTTTTCAACTCCGCCCCGCCGATACTCTTCATCGACGAAATACACCGTTTCAGTAAGTCGCAGCAAGACTCGCTGCTCGGTGCGGTAGAGACGGGTATCTTCACCCTCATCGGGGCTACTACCGAAAATCCGTCGTTCGAGGTCATTACTCCGCTGCTGTCGCGATGTCAGGTGTACGTCTTCCGCCCACTCGAACGTAGCGATATGGAGGCTCTGGTAGACTATGCTCTGAAAAACGACACCGAGCTGCGCCAACGTACAATAGAGATAGCCGAAAACGAGGCAATGCTCCGATATGCCGGAGGCGACGCCCGAAAACTGCTCAATATCCTCGAACTTATCGTCAACGCCCAACCCGAAGGGACAATAGTGATAGACAACAAACTCGTCGAAGACCGTCTGCAACAAAACCCTCTGGCTTACGACAAAGACGGCGAGATGCATTACGACATCATATCTGCTTTCATCAAAAGCGTACGCGGGAGCGACCCCGATGCTGCGGTTTATTGGCTGGCTCGTATGATAGCCGGAGGCGAAGATGTCAAGTTTATTGCCCGCCGCCTGATAATACTCGCTGCCGAAGACATCGGGCTGGCAAATCCCAACGCTCTGTTGCTGGCGAATGCCTGTTTCGAGGCGGTACATAAGATAGGGCTGCCCGAGGCTCGTATACCGCTTGCCGAGACTACCGTTTATCTCGCCACGAGCCCCAAAAGCAATTCGGCGTATATGGCTATCGGTGAAGCGTTGGCTTTGGTCGAAAAGACGGGTAACCTGCCCGTACCGCTACATCTGCGTAACGCCCCGACGAAGCTGATGAAAGAGCTCAACTACGGTAAAGAATACAAATATGCCCACGACTATGAGGGTAATTTCGTAAAACAAAAATTTTTGCCCGACGAGGTCGACGGAGCACGCCTGTGGAATCCTCAAAACAACCCAGCCGAAGCCAAGATACGCGAGCACCTGCGGCAGTTGTGGGGAGAGAAATTCAATTAGAAATCACGATTTTTGCGAGTAAGCGAGTGCAGAGAACCGAACTTGTTCGAACTATGCCGAATGGAAGCACTTGAAAAGCCGCAGGAAAGAGCTTTTACGTAATAAAAGACCAGCAGTGCGAAGTAAGTTACGAAACAAAAAATATACAGTATTATGACAAAGAAATGTTTCAGATTATCTGCTTTCGAGACATAAGCGACAATCAAAAATAAGGAGCAAACAAACACATACGTTGCTCCTTTTGTTATCAATTCTGCCCTACCGTTACCAATGCCAGATATAGCGATAAGAGCGGTCGATTTGGCGGCGGTCGATGTTGTCGATGTCGACCGTTGTCCGCAATATCTGCTGGTTGTAGACGCTACCCTCGGCAAAGTGCAACGACAGTTCGAGGTCGATGTCGAGTATATTCGATTTTAAGAAATGTATCACCAAGTCGGTGCGGTCGTATACAGGGAGTTTATACATAAGGTCGCCCCAATAGAGGTAGTTGCCAAAACGGTTGTAGAGCCGCTGCTCGCCGCTGCCGAAGTATAGGTCGTTGCGAAGTTCAAGTCCGCGATACTCGGCTGCAGTCTGCCACAGTAAGCCGACGGGGATATGATATTCACCTCTGTGGCGATCGCGTTCGAGCGATACAGACATAGCGACGCTGCTCCGTATACAGTCGAAAGGAGTCTTAGCCGATAGGTCGACTCCGAAAGCGGTAAGGGTCTTGATATTCTCTTTTACGCTCGAACCGTCGAGCGTCAGTCCGTCGGCAGCATAGTCGGGCATAACGGTATGGAACATATAACCGAAGTGTTGCCCAAAGAAGATGCCTCGCCGCAACTTGCCTGCCCAGCCGAGATAGAACGACTCGTATATGGCACTCTTCTCCGCTCCCGTCCAGTCGAGCCAGAGGTGCGCATAGTCGTCTCTATTGCGGTAGCAGAGCGAAAATCCGTTCACTGTCGGACGAACCCACACAGTAGAGTCGGCAAACATCAGACGGGGATAATGCGCAAAAACACCGCCTCGCGGAAAGGCTCCTACCTCAAACTCCCAATGCGGTGAATAGTATCCGTAATAGGCTATTGCCTCAGCTCTGTCGATAATATCGTGGCTGCCCCATTCGTGGCAGAGGTCTGCCCCGACGAATATCCGATTCGCAGAATCGATACCAAGCCCCAACGACGGTTGGAGTCTCGTGCCTGCCATCGTCCGCGATATACGTAGAGGCAATGGACCGAATTCCGTATTGTCGAATCTACTGTAGAGCCTCGCACGCCAAAGTAGCTCCTGCGACGATACTTCTTCCACTACCCCACTCCACAACGATAGCCACAACAATACACACGTCAGAAAATTAAGTTTCATCTTTCACCTCTCTTTTTTACTTACTCTGAGGGTCAAAGGTAACAATATTTTCGGAAACGGTGAGGTTCTCGCTATCCTTTGCGATACCTACGGCTATGCCAACATCTTTGCCATATCGTCGTCGACCGTACCAATACCTGCAATGCCAAACATATTTACCAGTACATTGGCTACGTTTGGCGATAAAAATGCCGGTAACGTCGGTCCGAGATGAATATTCTTCACTCCAAGCGAAAGTAGAGCCAATAGTACGATGACGGCTTTCTGTTCGTACCAAGCAATATTATAGTAAATCGGCAATTCGTTGACATCTTTTAGTCCAAGATCTTTTGCCAACGATTGGGCAATCCTGATATACGAATAGCTGTCGTTGCACTGACCTGCATCGAGTACGCGAGGTATACCATCGATAGTACCGAGAGGTAATTTATTGAAACGATATTTGGCACAACCCGATGTCAGAATGATAACATCTTTCGGTAATTTTTCGGCAAACTCGGTATAGTAGCTTCGGCTATTCATACGACCGTCGCATCCGCTCATAACGACGAACTTTCGTATCGCACCCGACTTCATTGCCGCTATAATTTTATCCGACCAAGCGATTACTTGACGGTGGGCACACCCGCCTATAATAGTACCTGTCTCCATCTCCTTGGGAGGGGCACACTTTTTAGCGTGTTCGATGAGAGCAGAAAAATCTTTCGGCTGTCCGTCTTTGCGGTCTTCGATGTGTTTGAAGCCGTCGAATCCTGTCGACCCCGTAGTATATACTCTGTCGGTGTATGTGGCATTCCGACGCGGCGGTACTATGCAATTGGTAGTAAAGAGTACTACTCCTTTGAAGTTCTCGAAGTCTTCTACCTGATGCCACCACGAGCTTCCGTAGTTGCCTACGAAGTGGCTATATTTCTTAAAGAACGGATAAGAATTAGCAGGCAACATTTCGCTGTGTGTATACACGTCTACACCCGTACCCTCGGTCTGCTGCAGCAGCTCTTCCAAGTCTTTGAGGTCGTGCCCGCTGACGAGGATACCCGGATTGTTGCGTACGCCGATATTTACCTGTGTCATTTCGGGAACGCCGTAGGTTTCGTTATGTGCCTTATCGAGCTGAGCCATTGCCTGTAAGCCATATTTGCCCGTCTCAAGTACAAGAGCAGTAAGCTCGTCTGCCGATAGCGTATCGTCGGTAGTCATTACCAAAGCCTTCTGCATAAAAGCATATATGGCATTGTCTTCGTAGCCCATATTATAGGCGTGTTCCAAGTATGCCGACATACCTTTGAGTCCATATATCGTAAGTTCCCGTAGCGAACGCATATCGATGTCTTGCGTGGCAAGTACTCCCACCGATACGGCTTTTGCCTCCATCTCTTCTTCGGTCTGCCCTTGCCACAGAGCACCGTCGAAAGTAATATCGTCGGGGCTACCTCCTGCCTTGCGCAACTGTTCCTTTGCTGCGTCTCGCAATTCATAAGCCTTGCGTACACGTGCGACGAAGCGTTTGCGGTCGAAATTGGCATTAGTGATAGTCATAAACAGACTGTCGACGATGAATCTGTTGACCTCGGGCAACTCTATGCCAAACTTACGAAGAGGCACGGTATAATGAGAGAGCCCTTTACACATAAATATCAATAAATCTTGAAGGTTGGCGACATCGGCTGTCTTACCGCATACGCCCATCACTTTACAGCCCTCATTCTTGGCTGTCTCTTGACACTGATAACAAAACATTTTATCCATATCGTATATCGTATTTTTAGTAATAATCTTACGGAATTTTTCGGAGTGTAAAGTTACCTTAGTTACTGCGATGCTACTGTAACCTCAGTTACAAACGGATATTTTTTGTACCTTTGAACCGTTTTTCTTAATACCTCTATTATCGCTATGACAAAAAATAAGCAAAAACTTACAGCCTGCCCGCTATTCTTAGGAATGACGTTGGACGAAATAGAGCAGATAATCGAACGTACTATCGTCGAAAAAAGGCAATACAAAAAAGGTGATATCATCGCCGAGCAAGGCAGAGATATCGACTATTTATACCTACTTGTCGAAGGCACTATAACCACCGAGATGCTTACTGCCGACGGCAATATCATCAATATCGATATTCGCGACGCTGTCTTGCCTTTGGCTATAGCCTTTATCTACGAGGCTGTACCGAGGTTTCCCGTTGCCGTAATAGCTATAAAACCCTCAGAAATATACCTGCTTGCCAAAGACAAGTTTCTCCAAGAGATGACCAACAACAATGTGTTGTTTAAAAACTATCTTCGTATGTCGGCAGGGATAACATCGTTCCTATCGTCAAAATTAGCTATGATTTCGACACGCAGCCTCAAATCGAAGGTGGCTCTATACATACTCGATAATACCACGTCGGAGAATCCGTCTTTCGTACCGAAGCACAATCAGACGCAGCTTGCCGAACACTTGGGAGTACAGCGTCCGTCGTTGGCTCGCACCTTGGGGCAACTCGTAAACGAAGGAGCCATTGCCACAAGTAGCCATAAAATCACTGTTATCGACAGGAAAAAACTTGAGGTTATCGTCTGAGCGCGATTACTTTTTTCCGCCCTTGTGGTTTCTGTGCACGAAATCTTCTATGGCGAGTGTTATCGACGAAAACTGTGGGTTGGGCACCTCGATATCGACCCTAAAACCGGCCTCTTTGAGCGATTGTGCGGCGGCAGCTCCCAGACATCCGAAATACTTGTCTGCACCCTGCTCGAAGTTAGGAAAGCTATTGATAAACGACTGCACTCCGAACGGCGAAAAAAAGATAACCATATCGTAGTCAAACTTTTCATTCTTACTAAAATCGTTGCTTACAGTACGATACATATAGGCTTTCGTATAGTTTAGCTTCGATTTCGAGAGTAACTTCTCGAGCTCTTCGTTACCGTTTTCGGGTAAGACGATAAGAAACTTTTCGCTCGAATTTTTTTCAAGCATAGCAAACAAATCGGCTATCCGACCTGTGGTAGCCGAGAAAATCTTCCTTTTGCGAAACTTGATATACTTCTGTATGTAATATGCAAACGACTCGGTAAGGCAGAAATATTTCATCTCTGGCACTATCTTCATTTTTCCCTCCTTGGCAAGGCGGAAAAAATGGTCGACCCCCGTACGAGCCACGAACACAATGGCACTATAATCGGGTATATTGATTTTTTGCTTACTAAATTCGTTTATCGAGTACCCTTCCACTTTTATAAACGGGCGAAACACTACTTTAAGGTCGTGTTTCTCCGCAATATCGAAGTATGGCGATTTCGTTCCTTCCGGTTGCGGCTGCGATACGAGTATACTTTTTATTTTCGGCACTTTGGGTACTTTACTCTTTTTAGTGGGTTAAACAATTATAGTCGAAAGGTATTTTATCAATACTAAAATAGGCAAAATTTCGAGCGTGCAAAGGTACAAAAAAAATCGGTACAACGCACTTCCTTCGAAAGAAAAAAGTTGAAATGCTCCTGCTATAATCTTAATTATGAAGTGTATTACAAGTATAATGCCTAAGACGTATAAAACGTACCTACCTCCAAAAGGTATATAAAGACTTACGAAAGAGACAAAAAAAAGCATTACTCCCAAATCGATAAAAGAGATAGTAAAAAACTTCGCATAGTCAGCTATATTATCTCTACTCATCGAGAATGCGTATTGTATTATCCAAAGTGTTATTACATTGAGAAATATATAGATAGCGATTACAGCTATCATTCTTGCCGCTATATCTAATATTGTCAAGTAATTTACAGTGGTATCGGAGATAAAAATATTGTTGTCTGACGTATTGATTACTAATATTGAAAAAGCTGCAAAACCGATAACTCCTACAAACAGAGTGATAAGAGTATGAAGCGAGCCGTTGTTGCCCGTATCTTTGTACTTGAGGGCAAATATACGCGATATATATTTGGCAAAACCGATATTGGATACCATAAAATTGATAGTCAACAAAAGAAAGCCCAATAAATATATGGCAGTAATAAACGGATCTTTAGCGAGAGTTATACTCTTAGGCAGTGCTTCCAACATAATTATTTACAAGCCTATGTATGAGGCGAATCATTTTTTAGCCGTTCTATTATCTGTGGTAGGTGTTCTACCGATTCTATCGCCTGCCAGATATTTCTTTGGCTGTGTGGCAAGAAGTTTTCCGACGATATTTTGTCGAGCATTCGCAGCAGGTCGTCGTAGAAACCGCCGGTATTGACTATTACTATCGGACTGGCAGATTTTTTGAACTGTATCGTTACCAGAGTGTCGAATAGCTCGTCGAGAGTACCGATGCCGCCAGCTAATACAATGAATATATCGGCATTATGGCGGAGTATAGCTTTGCGTTCTGCCATTGTCTCCACCACTATTATCTTCGACAGACCTTCGTAGAGCCAACCGAAGTCTATCATAAACTGCGGGATAATGCCTATGCAACTGCCGCCGTTGCCTATCACACTTTTTTCGAGGGCATACATCAGCCCGTTGTTGCCGCCTCCGGTATAGCACTCCACACCGTGACGGGCGAGTATCTGACCGCACTTGGCTGCTTCTTCGAAATATTTTTCGTCTATCGTATCGCTCGACGAACAGTATATGCTTGCTTTTATTGGCATAGTGATAATAAATATAGTTTATCGTTTCTTCCTTTTGTTGTTCTTTTTCTTGGTCTTTTTTACCGACGGTTCGCCCATATCGGGGTTATCGAAACCCGAAGGGCGTACCTTAGTGGTCGACGTAGTAGCCTGCGTTATATCATCGCTGTCTTTTTTGCCTTTTTTATCTCGCTTCTTGTCTTTAGATACGATAGAATCTTTGGTTTTTCGAAAAATATCTCTCTTCGAACTAGGGCGTAGCTTTATACGCCAAGAATAGTTTGCCAGATAAATCTTACTTGTATCGATTTTGTCGATAGGGTCTACTACTGCAGTCGGTTTTGGCTTCACTACTATGCGGTCGAGGCTATTTTTTTTAGTCAAATATATATTCATCAACGAACTCTCGGTAGAAGCCATTCCTATCAGAGTACTGTCTTTGCTATCGACTACGAAATATATGCTCTGTGCATTGCCGAGCACGTCTATACGCCGCAACGAATCGTTGCGGACGAAAGCCACTATCTGTTTGCCCGACAACTGATTGAAGTACTTGTTCTCTACCGAATCGGTAACGAAAGCTTTACCAGTGGCTACGATATGGTCTACCTTCTCGTTTTTCTGAAAAACCTTTATCGTATCGCCCGATATTTGTCGGTAGTCTGCCCATAAGATAGGAGTATTCATAAGTACAAGAATCGAGTCTCTGGTGTCGAAATTCATTGAGTCGCAGACACCTTGCATATTGCTACGATAAAAACGCACGTTGTAAAAGCCGTCGAAAACATTGTATACGCTATCTTTGAACGTTCGCAAAGAGTCTATGGTATCTATTTCAACTCTTTTGGCAAACGTACGTATCGTATCGGCGTGCAGAAACAGCGTATCTTGTGATGAATACTCGACCATAACAGCCGAATCGGTTACGACACCACGTTGCCCCTTTTCTATATAGTAGCCATAGTTGCCGTTTAGCGACACCTTGTTTTTAGTATCGATAAGATGAACATTTCCAAAGCATTCGCCTTTACCATTTTTTTTGTCGTAAAAAATAGTATCGCCCTCCAAACGCTTGCCGTCTTGGTGCACTATATATGAGTTCAAAAGCAGTTTCGACTGTTCGTTTTGGGTATTGTACCAGCCATATTCGGAGTATATGTTAGTTTTCTTTTCGTACACGATATTGGTCGGACCTATTATATGCACTATCTTAGACTTGGTATTGTATCTTAGAGTGTCTGAATTCATTATGAATCTATCGTTTACGAGCTGCACCTTGTTGCGAAAGATAGCAACATTGTCCGACGGATAGTAGTGCCCTGTCTGGCTCGACAATACATTGAGCGAGTCTTGAATGACACCTCCGTCGAAGTAATAGCCCACGTTTTTTACTCTGTCGTAATTGAGCGAATCTGTCCTTAGAGTCGCCGTGAGATTGTCCATCAATACGTTGTATCGGAGTCGGGCGAGTTTGGTATTACCGCTATAATATAGCTCGTCGGCATAGACGAAGAGAGTGTCGCCTTGCCTGATAAGAACATTTCCGTAGGCATCGAACGAATTGCTCTTCTCGTAGAAATAGGCACTGTCGCAGTATAGAAATACTCCATCGTGAGAGAATGTAACATTACCCACAAGTACTTGAGCATCTGCATTCAACTCTTGGTTGTAGCTCCAACTGTCGGCATTTTCGATATTGATATAAGAGACATTCTTGGTAGGTTTACTCGTACTCTTGCGGGTATCGGTCGGGCGGTCCGAAGGCTGTCGGTTGGGTGTGGATGTGTTTTTTTGTGCGTTTTTCTTGCTTTGTGGTGGCAGCCTCAATGTTGTTTCTTGCCTAAGAGGAGTAGGCTCAGGCACTTGCTTTACCGGCTGAGCTATTGATATATTTGCCGTAAGCAACGATACGATTATCGTGAGAAATAATCTTATCGGCTTCGTATGGTACAGATTCGAGAATCTATTGCGTATATCGATGTAATACAAGCACAAAGGCATATTATTGTAGGTCGTCGTATTTGTCAAAAATGAAGTTGCTATAAGGATATTTTTGCGAATAGACCTCTTTGACTTTACTGTAAAGTATTAGTTTAAAACGGTCTATATTTGTTTTTTCCTTTGCCGAGATAAATAGGCAATTGCCCGAAAGCCTTGCCATATATGTCTTTTCGAGTTCGTCGAGAGATATATTTTCTGCCGAACGCTCAGAGAGATCCGCTTCGTCTTTTTCGACAAAAGAGTAGTTGTCTATCTTATTGAAAAGCACTAACGTAGGCTTTTCATCCTTTACTATCGACTTAATAGTCTCGTTTACAACCGTATACTGCTCCTCGAAATTAGGATGCGAGATATCGCACACGTGTACAAGTATGTCGGCTTCGTCGAGTTCGTCGAGTGTCGACTTGAACGATTCTATAAGGTGATGAGGCAGTTTGCGGATAAAGCCGACGGTATCAGATAGCAGAAATGGCAGATTGTCGACAATGACTTTACGCACCGTGGTGTCGAGCGTGGCAAACAGTTTGTTTTCGGCAAAAACATTCGCTTTCGATATCAGATTCATAATGGTCGACTTACCTGCATTGGTATACCCCACAAGAGCCACACGCACCATATTTTCGCGATTTTTGCGTTGTATGGATTTCTGTTGGTCTATTTTGCGAAGTTTCTCCTTCAGAAGCGATATTTTTGACAGCAATATTCGTCTGTCGGTCTCTATCTGAGTTTCACCTGGTCCTCTCATACCGATACCTCCGCGCTGACGCTCGAGGTGAGTCCAGAGTCGCGTAAGGCGAGGCAACATATATTGACACTGAGCAAGTTCCACTTGTGTCTTGGCGTGGGCTGTCTGTGCTCTCTGTGCAAAGATATCGAGAATAAGATTCGTGCGGTCGAGTACCTTCACTTTCAGCTCGTTTTCGATATTACGAAGCTGCAGAGGCGAGAGTTCGTCGTCGAAAATAACCAGACCGACATCTTCGTTTTCTGCTATATATTGCTTTATCTGAGCGAGTTTGCCTTCGCCCACGAATGTACGCGGATTGGGATACGGCAGATGTTGGAGAAAACGCCGTAAGGGTACGGCTCCTGCTGTTTCACTTAGAAAAGCAAGCTCTTGCAAATATTCTTTTGCTTTATTTTCAGGTTGTTGTGGGGTGATGATACCTACCAATAAGGCTTTTTCCATTTATAGTCGACAAAAAAAATGACTCCGCAAAGGTACTAAACTCTTACATATTGAACAAACTGCGAGTATCCGAAGGCTCTACTTTCTATATGATTACAAAAAGCGACGTAAGTCCGATAAAAATCCAAAGCAATACACCCAATATTATAGGCTTGATACCTACTGTCTTCACCGCATCTATCGACAGGCAAGAGCCGATAAAAAATAGCGTCACCGTAAGCGACTTTTTGGCAACGAATACCACTGCTTTCGATATCTCGGCAGGTATCGAAAGATAGGTGTTTGCCAGCATAGCCAATACGAAAAACAAGATGAACCAAGGGAGTTTTATCTTCGAACTTTTGTCTTTGAATATAAACATTGTAACGAAAGTAAGCGGAATTATCCACAGAGCTCGCGTGAGCTTCACGGTAGTTGCCGTCTGCAGTGCAAGATTGGTATGGCCTGAGTAAGAGCTGTATATCTCTCCCGCACCTACTACGGAGCTTGTGTCGTGTATCGCTATAGCTGCCCAAGTACCAAACTGCGTATCGCTCAGACCGAGTATCTTTCCTATGGGAGGGAATATTAATAGAGCCAAAGCATTCAATATAAATATAGTAGCTATGGAGATAGATATCTCGCTATCGTTCGATTTAGTTATCGGAGCAACGGCAGCAATGGCACTCCCGCCACATATCGCAGTGCCGGCAGATATAAGGTACGTGGAGGTCTTCGGCAGCTTCACCCACTTACCGAGAAACCATCCCAATATCATCACCAGCGATACGGATACGATTGTAAACAACATACCGTCTTTACCCGATTGCAAGGCTTCGTGAATATTCATACCGAAACCGAGACCGACGACCGATATCTGCAGAAGGTTTTTCGATATTTTCTTCGACATCTTAGGCAGCGGATTGCCAAAGACGATAGCGAAGACAATACCTGCCAGAAGCCCCACGGCGGGGCTCGTAAAAACCGTAGCCAAAGCCACGACGACGAACGATATTGTCTTTACGTGTTCAATCTTTATCATTTCTTGCTGTTTTGTTTTTGGTTAGTTTCAGATATATTTGTCGGCAAGCCCAAGCGTCGGTAGCGGCATATATTTGCTGCGCGCGGTTGAGTATCTTTGCCTCCCAGTTCGATAGCTGCTGGCTCTTCGAAATCTTTTTACCAAATACGATAGCGTATATCTTTTGCAGCCCGAGCTCTTCGATACCGTAATCGCCTACGATATTTTGCAAGTCGACGAAATTCTTGGGTTCGAATTTCGACCACACTCTGAGATTTCGGAGGTCGCCGTGTATGGCTACTCCTATCTTTTTGATATTTTCGTTTTCGAGAAACTCTTTGAGTCGTTGATTTTTACCTATCATCTGGAGGCGAAACAAAAAACAGCGTTTCTGCGTCGAAATTTGCATTAGGGCTATTTTATTTGATTTGCCTTTGGTAAACGACGGTTTACTCTCTGTGTCGAAACCTACTACTTTGGAGCGTAGGAGGTATTTTACGGCTTTGTCTACTTCGTCGGGCGAGTCGATAAGCTCTATCTGGCAGTCTGTTTGTGCTATCGGCAGGTCTTTTACTATCTCTTTGTCTATTTTTGCTTGATACATCATCTATATTACTTACTATCTGTACTCTAGTAGTTCTCTGGCACTGTCGAGTGCCGAACGAGACGGATTTTTGCCCGCAATCATTTCGGCTATTTCTACTATTCGTTCGTCTGCCGTAAGGCAAGCGATACGTGTCTGCGTCGTTTCGCCCGATTCGTCTTTGAATACTTTGTAATGAGTTTTCCCTTTGGAGGCTATTTGCGGCAAATGTGTGATAGCTACTACCTGCATAGATACCGACATTGTTTGCATTATCTCGCCCATCTTGCGAGCAATCTCACCCGATATACCCGTATCGATTTCGTCGAAAATGATTGTAGGTAGAGCCTGTGAGGCTGCCACCAGAGATTTTATTACGAGCATCAGACGCGATATTTCACCTCCCGATGCTATCTCGGCTACGGGTTGCGGACTACGATTTTTGTTTGCAGAGAAAAGAAACTCTATCTTATCTCTACCTCTCGAGGTGAAATCGTCTGTAGCAGAGAACGATACCTCGAAACGTCCGTTAGGCATACCCAATTCGTGTAGCATAGTCTCGGTCTTCTGCTCTATAAGACTACCGACCGCCCTTCGACGCTCCGATAGATGCTCGGCTGCGGCGGAGAGTTGCTTTTCAAGTTCGTCGATTTGTGTTTGGAGCGAAGATATTCGGTCGTCGAAATTCTCGATAAGGTCGAGACGACGTGCAAAGTCGTTTTGAATGTCGATTAGATCGGTTACAGAGGCGACCCTATGCTTTTGTTGCAGAGAGTAGATAAGGTTCAGACGGTCGTCGACGAATATCTTTCGTTGTTCGGAAAACTCTGTAGACTCGATGATACTCGATAGCTCGGAAGCGATATCTTTTAGCTCTACGAACGAGGAATTTATTCGGTCGGCAAACTCCGAGGCTCGATTGATGTACTTTTCGAGTCGGCCGATGTGTGTCGACGCCGATTTGAGGAGCGACAACACCCCACTCTCTTCGCCGTCGAGCGAAGCTATAATGGAAGATAGTGTTTCGATAACCTCTTGGGAGTGGTTTATGAGGTTTTGCTCTTCTTCGAGCGACTGCTGTTCGCCATCGACGAGGTTAGCAGCTACGAGTTCGGAGAGTTGATGCTCGATATAGTCTTTTTCGGCAAGAAATCTATCCGATTCGTCTCGTAGACTACGCAATTGTTGCCGAGTATCGCGGTATCGATTGAAAAGGTCGGTATATTTGTGCAAATCGTCGGCAGTATCGGCTAAAGTATCGACAATGTCGAGCTGGAAATCGGAGTTCGAAAGCATAAGGTTTTCGTGCTGCGAGTGGATATCGATAAGCCGCGATGTAAGGGTGCGCAATTGTTGCAGACCGACTGGGGTATCGTTTACAAAGGCACGCGATTTACCATTGGGCAATATCTCGCGACGTACGATTGTCGACGCAGAATAGTCGACATCGAGTTCGTCGAACAGTGCTTCGAGTCTGTAAGGCTCTACATCGAATGTCGCCTCTACGACACACTTACTCGAAGCATCGAGGGCTACTTTCGAATCGGCACGGCTACCCAAGACAAGCGAAAGAGCTCCCAGAATAATCGATTTACCCGCACCCGTCTCTCCGGTAATGACCGACAGACCGTCGTCGAAATCGATATCGAGGCGGTCGATGAGAGCGTAATTGTCGATAGTAAGATTGCGAAGCATACGATAGAAAATTTATTTCTCTTTAATTTTTTCGTAGACGGTAGACGCCGACGGATTTACGGTAGTCATTATGTTGTACACTCGGTTTCGCTCTTCGTCTGTACCGTGCTTGGAAAATAGGCTGACTATCTCCTCCTTTTTGGCATCGATAAACGAAATGATGGCTTGGGCTTGCGGCTGCAGGCGGTTGATCTCTTCGAGCGTCGTAAGCCCCTCGGCTATCTTGGCGCGCCCGTTGTCGACGTTAGACGACATCATATCGAGTCCGAGTCGGTGATAATCGTAAAAATATTGGCGAAACTTGCCGAAACGCTCGTCGAGTAGGTTGTTTATCAGCTCATAACGCTTACCATTCTTATCGAATGCCCTCCAACCCGCACTCTCGGGTTCCGAACGACTCTGCGAGATATTTACAATATTTTCGGCTTGCGAAAAAGCGTCGTTGCCTCCGAGCTTCTGAAACGAATCGAGGCTATAACCGATTATTACATAAGAGTAATATGCGAGTATTGCCACCAGATTCTTATCGAACGACTGATTGACGATAAGTGCGTCGAAATCTTGATAAGCGAATTTGACGCTTGGGTCGCGGAAATTGAGAATGGTAGTATTATAATTGCTTCCCCACACGGGACGACGCGCCTGCACCAGAAGTTCGCAGTCCATTATGCCGTTTTCGTAGCTCTTTACCACGATACTCATCGAGCATTCGATACGCTCTTCGGGTTTATATGTAAGGTTAGTCCAGCGAGTAGTATTGAGGAGGTCTTCCGACGATTTTTTCAGAGCCTCAAATACGTTTGTATTCGTTCCCTGCACCTGCTGATGCCTTACGGTAACAGTGCATTTGAGTTCTTGAGTACGAACTGCGAGACTCAGTGAGAGCATTACGAGCAACAAAGTAATCTTTTGCATAAACATAACGATTATTTACTACATACGAACAATTGGCTGCAAAGTTAATGATAAATTTTGATTCCCGACAACCGTCGGAGACTTCGTCACTACACACTGCAGTGACTTTAAGACAGATAAAAAACTTACGATATTACAAAATAGGCTACCCGAAATATGTCGGATAGCCTACTTCTTATGTAAAGACACATTTTACTTCGTTTACTTCGAAATCACCTTAATCATTTCGACTACTTTGTTCGAATATCCCCATTCGTTGTCGTACCACGATACGAGTTTTACGAAGTTGCCATCGAGACCGATACCGGCAGTGGCGTCGTAGATGGAGGTAAGCGAGCAGCCTCTGAAATCGGTAGAGACAACGGCATCTTCCGTATAGCCGAGTATACCTTTGAGGTTAGTTTCCGATGCTTTTTTCACTACGGCGTTTATCTGCTCCATAGTAGCCGATTTTTCCAATACTACGGTGAGGTCTACCACCGACACGTCCGATGTCGGTACGCGGAACGACATACCTGTAAGTTTGCCGTTGAGGTGTGGCAATACTTTACCCACAGCCTTAGCAGCACCGGTAGACGAGGGAATAATGTTTTCCAATATACCGCGTCCGCCACGCCAGTCTTTTTGCGACGGTCCGTCGACTGTTTTCTGAGTTGCCGTAGCAGCATGCACTGTTGTCATCAAGCCTTTTACGATACCGAAATTTTCGTCGATAATCTTTGCCAGAGGAGCCAAGCAGTTTGTAGTACACGAAGCATTCGAGATAATGTCTTGTCCTGCGTATTTCTCGTGGTTGACACCGAAAACGAACATCGGAGTGTCGTCTTTCGACGGAGCCGACATTATCACCTTTTTAGCTCCTGCAGCGATGTGCTGACGCGACTTTTCGTCTGTAAGGAACAGACCTGTCGATTCGATTACAACCTCGGCACCCACTTCGTTCCATTTGAGGTTAGAGGGCTCGCGTTCTGCCGTAAGGCGGATACGATTGCCATTGACGATAAGGAAGTTACCTTCCACCTTCACATCGTGATTGAAGCGACCGTGTACGGAGTCGTATTTGAGCATATAAGCCAAATATGCTGGCTCCAACAAGTCGTTGATACCAACCACCTGAACATCTTTAGAGAAATTCTCTACGATAGCACGGAATACCATTCTTCCGATTCTTCCAAAACCATTTATACCTACTTTAATCATGTTTATAGTGTTGTTTTATATGTTTTATTTCTGTCCGACAAAGGTAGTAATTATTTTCCGAATAGCAACCTGTCGCAAGGCTCTACCGACCAAGCAAGCTACTGCGAGGGCGGAGACGAAAGTTTTCGGCTGAAAGAGAAAACGAAAGGTAAAGCCAAGAGTATTATCTGCTTGATATATCCCGATAGATTCGTGATAAAGACATCGCCTACGTACTGCATTACGACGATGGGGATAATAATCGCATTGAGTATGATAAACATCGGTGAACCTTGCTGAGCACATCGGAATATCCACCCAAAAAGCAATCCGTAGAGCAGAGCAAACACGCCGACTCCCCAATATCCGAAGTCTTTGAAGAAAGGATACATTGCCGTATATGTATTTGTCTCGAGCGGTTTGTAGATAAAGGGCAATATCGGATCAACCGGTCTTACGTCAGATAGCCCGAGTTTGTTGCTGATAGCATAATACATACGGAAAACGTTTTCGCCGCAGTGTGTCGACGAATTGGGCTCGAGGGTATCGAAGGCAGATGTATTGCCCACGACGTAGGTTATAAGAAAACTCTTGCGGTCTAAAGCCCCTACACTGCTATTGTAACGCATCGACTGCATCACTACGAAAGCCACCAGCAGCACCGCCAACGCGCCGACGAGATGTTTTACCTTTACTTTATTTTTGAAAAATAGTATACCCACTGTTTTCAATATAAACTCCAATAGTATAGTTTTCGACATAGTACCGACGCCAAGAGCCAGAAACATCAGCCCAAGTATTATCACTCTATACCTGTTTTTCTTCGAATAGTAAAATAGCTCTATCAGATACGCTACCTGCCAGACGATGAGATACATCCCTCCGTATACTTCTTTGAATGTAGATGTCTTGCCTATGGCTGCAAGTCGGAGGTCGAGCGCCCAATTGCCTGTCTCGCCCGTCTGCAACGCCTCTTTGACGAAGAGCAGTAGCAGAGGGAAAGTAGCTATCGATATCCAGAAGAAAATGTCGCGTATCAATTGGCTCGGCTCGTTTACCGATACACGATAACGGAACGACTGCGTGAACATAGCCCCCAGACACATCATCGTTACCCAAAGCAATAGTGAGCCGAGAAACTGCCAGCTGAGCGGCGGCAGGTCGTGTGGCAGAGCCACGAATAGCAACAACACCACTATCCAAACAACAGGAGTAATTACACTCGGCGAGAAAATATTGTTTTTGGATACCGTCAGACCGAGTATCGCCAAGACTATACAGACTATGAAAACCAACGTCATTGCTTTCGTTTTTTATAATTGAAATAAATAAGCAAGCCAACGAGTATTATCTCGACTATCTCTGCTGCCACATAAGAGAAAGCCGCACCCTGTATCCCGATGTTTTTTATAAAAAGATAATTGACTGCCAAACTAAACAGACATATTGCCCCGCCAATATAAGGAGCATACCTTTGAAGCTGCAGTCCGTACATTCCTTGTACGGTGAGCATACTTGCGGCGAGCACAAGTATTGGTAGAAGCGAAAATATCCGCAATATATCTGCCGACGCTCGGAAATCTCCCGAAGGAATATTGTTTTTCAGCCCCATGATTAGCTTTATCACTACGTCGGAGAGCAAAAATATCGCAATGCTACACACCGCTCCGAACAGCACTACCAGAAAGAAAGAACGTTTAAAGAAACGCCACCCGTCGGCAAACGATTCGTTGAAACGACGACTGATAGAAGGAAAAAGCGATATAGATATCGGGTAACTCACTATCATCAACACCGCCATAATGACCTTGTATGCCGCTGAGTACAGTCCCAAATCGAGGTCGGAGACAAAGTACCGCAACATAGTGAGCCCTACGGCTGAATATATCGTAGCAAACATATTGTTTACGAATATGGGCAGTCCCTTGCGTGTGGCAAGAGAGTCGTTCTGTGAGGTGTACCGCAGACGGTACTTACGTATGACGTACAGCAGGGCTATGCCGCCGCCGAGTATATACGAACACGACAAGATAAGCAGGTAGTACGGATAATCGTTCGGGGCGGTTACCAGAAGTATTATCATTACAGCTCCGATGAGACGCGACGAGAAGTTGAAAACCGTTATTTTTGCGACATCTTCCATGCCTTGCAAGAACCACGTCGGGAATACGGCAAAACCGATATTCATCAATGCGGCATAGATGTAGAGCCGACGGTCGGCAGCAAGTTCGTCGACGAAGATGAGTCCTATCGCAAGCAGACCGAACGATACAGCCAGCAGCACGGCTTTGCTCCGAAGCACAGACCAGAAGATGATATTCGTTTGCTTACGATTATCGCGGTTAAGAGCTACCTCCTGAGTGGCAGAATACTCGAAACCGAAGTTAACAAGTACGGTAAGATATAGGATGATATTCTGTGCATAGGATATTTTCCCGAATGCTTCGAGCCCTGCGGTGCAAATAATGTACTGTATGAGTACGAGCGGTATAACACAATTGGCAAACTGCAATGCTGCCAGCCACGACATATTTTTCAGTATGCGGCTATTGGAACGTAATACACGTCGGATATTGAGCGGTTCGACAGTCATTCTATTCTTGTTCGGTTTTTTGGTGTGGCAAAAGTACAAAAAATATTGTTGCCTGCCCTGTGCGGGAGTTATCGGGAAGATACCGCAATGTATCGGGAGCAATATTAATTATACCTCATTTTATTTGGAAATCTTAGGCAATACCCAATAGATTCGGTTATCTTGATTCTTACTTTTTTATAACATACGACACATTTTAATCGACATTCAAAAGAAATACCGAAAAAAGTTTACGAAAAAACAAATTTATTATTAACTTTGCCACCGATAGTTCAACAAAGGGTATTAGCCGAAACCCATAAAAAGTAGGCATCAACTAACATACAATTAAAAAATTATGTGTAAAAAAAATTGTAATCTTATGGCGGCAATTCTTTTGCTCGCAGTGTGTTTATTTGTAGGTTGTAAGAAAAAACAGCCACAGTATGGAGGAGATATCGAAAAACAGTGGAATGCCCCCGCTCTGGCCGAAGTCTTCAATATTATAAAAGTGCCAGTGCCAGGTATGCAGATTGGTAAACTGGTAACCGGAGGTGTAATCGATATATCGAGTACTACCCCAGGGCATATTATCATGGCTGTAAAAATACCTAAACTTGCCCAAAAGAAAAAAGTATCGCCCGACATATACTTCTACGACAATATGGTTATGGATCAGGAAATCGAAATCCAAAAGACAAGCAACACCGAAGGCACTATAAAATCTAAAGCTTCAGGCGACATAATGACGTACAAAAACCTTACGGATACCTCAGTAGAATTTACAGGCCAAGGAGCAACCAACCAAAAATGTGACGTAATGCCCTCGAAAGTAACCCTTATGGGGGTAGACAACCTTCCATTCCAAATAATGAGTCTCTTTATGGAAGAGTAGCCTTTCTAAGATTGATACTTACGACATACACAAATCAGAAAAAGCGACTTTCGAATAATCATTTAACCAAACAGTCATAATATGTGTAAAAGAAATGGTACCCTATTGGTGGCAATAGTGATATTACTTATTGCATTTGCAGGCTGTAAAAAGAAAGAACCGAAAGGCAATATCGAAAAACAGTGGAATGCTACCCCTTTGGTCGAAGGGGATATACCACTACCTTTATCGGTGGTAATCAAAGGAGTAATGCTTGATATATCGTACACCCAAAAAGGCTATATGATAACGGCACTGAAAATACCTATGCTCGCTGCTATGAAAGGTATGCCCGAAAATACCTACTTCTATCAGGGGGAATCTGTGATTATCGGTAACTCTGAACTACTTTCGACGGTAAACAAAATAAAAATCGTAAAGAAAGACGATACATCGGGCGAGATAAGCTTAGCCATTACCGACGACACGGATACGCCAATCGATATGGCTAAAATATCGTACAAAAAACTTGGTGTATCGTCGGGAATTTTCAGTACCTCAATATTTAGCAACGACAGGCAGATAAAAGAGGCTACATTAGAGACATTCCCCGAGAGAATCAAACTGGTGAAGATAGACGATATTGAAAAAGAGTTGATAGCTTTGTTAGGATATCTACCTCTCGCTCCTCGACCGACCGACGAATAGTAGGCAAAAGTTGTAGTATTTTCTCAAAATAAAAGGTAGTAAACGTCGTCTCTCGATTACTACCTTTTTTTCTATTATTTTACAAGATAGGCAATAAAGTACTCAGAAATCCATATAAAATTTAACTCTTACACCCCAATTCAGAGCATTGGGAGCATCGCGGTGAGTGATACGCCAGACAGACTCTACTATTAGCATATTCAGAATATTGGCGATACCTACTCCGGCTTCTACATAGGGTTTGTCGAATGCCTCGACGAGCGGAAAGTCGAGCACCTGAGCGTGACGCGGAGAAATAGCCCCCCAAGCAACATTGCAAAAAGCAGTCTCACGAAAATTGAACTCCTTGACGAAAGGGATATGGCTGAAAATAAGACCATTGGAGTAATATCTAAAAAACATAGCTCCGTACAAGTCCGACAAAAACTCTGTCTGGTTGATGAGGTCGAAACTGTGAGAGTTGTGCCATAGTCCCTGAGTGGCAATAGGTTGCTCGAGTAATATATACGGTACTCGCCCCCAGATTTTGGTACCGTATGCCGAAAAATACACCTTACCGAGGGCGAAAGCAAAGTTGTATTTGATATTGGCAGTGAGTTTTGCATATCTACCACTCTTATCGCTCACACGATAACCACCCACTTCACCAAGCAGCGTAATCACAGGCAGTTGCGTACTTAGGTAGAAACTTCTAAAGTAAGTCTTAAGCTGTTCTTGGTCGAACGACAAACGTAATACACCTACAAGCGAAGCGGTATTTATCTTCGAAAAATCATTACCATCGCGTACAAAACGCACAAAACGATTAGCGTAAATCTCCGATATGGAAGGAATGACAGAAATTTTTAGTCCGTTTCGTTCGTAACAATAAGATATTATGGCGTTTCGTTTGTGTAGTAGTTGGTTGTATCGCTGTCCCCACGATACTGAGGTTAGTAGATTCTCGTCGCTACCGACGAATAGTTTGCCTGCGAGAATCTTTTTTGTATCGTAACCGAGTCGGTATACATCGTTGTTGTAGAACACTCCGAGATAGTGCGATTGGTCTTTGCCGAAAAAAAACTGTGCATTTGCTCCGTATTTCGGCTGCCTGTCGTCGAAGCCATAGCCGAAATATCCGCCGGCGGTGAACCACCGACATAATTTTTCGCTTGTACGCATTCCAAACGTCGGGCGGAAGCCCTCTACCGCATTGTAACGGATAAAACTAAAAATATTGCCTATATCTAACTTCCCCATAGGTATATGGCTATTGATTAGCACATCGACGATATAATGTATCGTTTTCTGCAACTTAGTGTTGTTCAGATTCTCTACCGAGGCGGCAAAATACAGATTGGTATCCGCTTCGTCTTGCATATCGGGTATCGTATCGATAGTCTGCCCTCGGTCTATTGAATGAGTATTTGCATAACGTACACTTCTATCGAGCACTGCCGATAAATACTCGGCATCGAAACTAAACGGGAAGTCGTACATAAAGCATATTTTGCTATTGTCGGAAGTATAAAAGTATCGTCCATTGCTAAGCCTTGCAAAGCTCTGATTAAAAATCATATATCGAACAAAATTGACATTAGCCGAGCTTGTTATGGAAGCGTTGATATATTTCAGAGCGTACGTACCGCCCTCTATCTGCATATCGCCCGTGAAGGTGAGAAGTTTATCGTTTTTCGGTTTAAATCGGATAAAATAGACTCGTGAATAATCGTCTAACGTAGAGTCTTTTACTTCGTAATCGTAAAACAACATACCATTCTGCGACAGAGGTGAAACAAACATCTTCTCCAACAGCAATATACCATCGTCGTAGAAATTCACCTTCGGGGCATATACGCTCATAATCTGAGTAAGGCGTACTCCTCGTAATATATCGAGCGTATTTTCCTTATGTACAATATTTTGCAACGCAGTATCCGTTTCGGAGAATTTTATCAAATCGCGCCTATCCGAGAAATGTACGGGTACTATCACCGTAGAGTCCGTATCGTAGATGGCATTCTGTCTTATCCCCGAAAATATCTTTGCTTTCAGCACCTTACGATTTATATTAGTCAAATACAATTTATTTGTCTCGGTACGCTCAGAAGAGAATCCCCAGAGATTTTCGGGTATATTTTGCTTTTTGTTCTTATGTACCTTACGCAGAATCTCTTTCATAAGGTTTTTGGGCGGCGATATGGCAACCTCCTGCAGTACGTTACTCTGCTTGTAGAGTGCTATCTGCAGCGTATGCTCTTTGATATCTTTAGGTAGTTTTATATTCTTCGTATCATACCCAAGCCTCTCTACTACAAGAGTTTTATGACGATGTGACGATACCAATCGAAAATAACCGTTCGAATCGGTAATAGTCGTAATAGCGGTATTGTGAAAACCCACCACAGCGTCGACTATCGGCAATTGGTCGTCGACGCCATATACATAGCCTGTTACGACTGTGGTATTTTGTGCATTTATGCCGATACTCAACCACAATGACAATAAATATACTATCGACTTTACTGTCTTATCTATCATTATCGGCGTATAGTAAATATATAGTTAATATCGACACAATACTTTTATTATAAGGCGATTAATATCATATAATTATTTCACGTCAAGGGTCGGCAAAATTACAAAAAAAAGCGGTATCCGAAAAGAAACCGCCTTTTATTATTGTCGTTTTTACGCTACTCAAATGAGAGCCAAACCGTTGATATAGGTGTATATATAACTTACGATACCGACAGCCAAGATACCTGCGAAGCAGATAACCATACTGATACGGCTGTATGTGTCGGTTCGGAACGTACCTACCGATTGGTCTTCGGGTTTGTTGATATACATTGCTTTGACTATCATAAGGTAATAATAGAGCGATATAACGGTATTGAGCAATGCGATGAAAACCAGTACGTAGAACCCTGCCGAAGCTGCCGACATAAATATGAAGAATTTACTGAAAAATCCTGCAAAGAACGGTATGCCTCCGAGCGAGAATACGGCAAGCATCATCAGTAGTGCAAGTTTCGGGTTCGATTTGCTGAGTCCGTTGAATGCTGCTATCGACGTATCGCCTCCGTTTTCGTTTTCTACTGCCGATATTACGGCAAAGGCTGCAAGGTTGGAGAATACGTATACCAGCACGTAAAACACTGTGGCTGTGATACCCATAGGATTGTTGGCGATGATACCGAGTACTATATATCCTGCCTGCGAAATGGACGAGAAAGCGAAGAAACGCTTTATATCGCTCTGACGCAGAGCAAATAAGTTACCCAAAGTGATTGTTACCACCGAAAGCCCCCAAACGATACCTTGCCATATACCCAGTACGTTGCCAAACACCTTGAACAGAGCAAACAGAAGAGCAAAAGCTGCTGCTCCCTTCGATACTACCGACAGATATGCCGTTACGCTTGTGGGTGCTCCCTCGTAAACGTCGGCTGTCCACAGGTGGAAAGGCACGAGCGACATCTTGAAGCCCAGTCCGCCGAAGAAAAACACAAGACCTACCAACACTATCGGGGAGGCGGCAATGGCTGCTGCCATATCGGTGAAGTAGAATGTGCCCGTAGCTCCGTAGAGAAACGACATCCCAAACAACATAACTGCCGACGACAGAGCCGAAATCATCACGAACTTGACGCCTGCCTCTGCCGACTTTTGCTGATGTTTGTTGAAGGCGGCAAGCGTAGCCAAAGGCAGCGACGCCATCTCCATACCGATGTACAACATCATAAAGTTGCCTGCCGAAATCATCATATACATTCCCAGCAGGGTAATGAGCGTTATTGTGAAATATTCGAAACGTTTGTCGCGTACCTCTTTAGAGTTTAGCCACTTATATGTTTGCAAGAAGACCATAAACGTTGCCACATTCAACAGGCTTTTCATAAATCCCGTCATCTCGGTAGCGACGAACATACCGCCAAAGGCTTCTCCCTGTGGTTTGAGGAAAAAACTTACAACCGTAAGACCTGCGAATAGTACGCACGCAAGCGGATAGAACCACTTTTTGTCTTTGGAGCCCACTACATCGCAAAAGAACAGTATCAGAAACACCGCTATCAGTCCTATCTCGTGTTGCATCAATAAAAAATTACTGAAATCCATATCTTTTATCTATTCGTTTACAAATTAATAAATTAAACCAAAGCAGCACCCAATTTGTTGATTATCGGTACAAGACTGTCTGATATTATATGAGAAATACCGAACGGATAGAAACCCATAAATGCTATTGCCACTATGAGTCCTACGGCTGATACTTTCTCGTACCAAGCAGCGTCGGGCAGTCCTATATGGTGGTTGTCCTGAATGGGACCGTAAAGAAATTTTCCTATCGTACGAAGAATATACACTGCCGTAATGACGATAGAACAACAAGCAATTATCGTAAACACGGTGTAGAACACGCCTTTGTTTTGGAATGCACCTACGAATATTGTCATCTCGGCAACGAATCCGCTGAGCCCCGGCAGTCCCAACGAAGCAAAACCTGCTATAACGTAACATACAGAGGCAAAAGGCATTATCTTCATCAATCCGCCCATTTCGCGAATGTCGCGTGTGTGTGTGCGTCCATAGATGAGACCTATGAGCGAGAAGAAGAGTGCCGTCATCAGTCCGTGCGACAACATCTGCATCACAGCACCCGTCATTGCCGTCTGGTTGAGCATAAGTATGGCAAACAGTACCAAACCGCAGTGGCTAACGGACGAATAGGCGTTGATATACTTCAAGTCGGTCTGTACGACAGCACTAAACGCTCCGTACACCACCGATATACCCGTAAGTATGAGGAATATCCAACCCAACTCGTGAGCAGCTTCGGGCATAAGATATATAGCTACGCGGAAACAGCCGTATCCGCCGAGCTTCATCAGTACACCTGCGTGCAACATAGACACCGAAGTAGGTGCCGAAGCGTGACCGTCGGGACTCCAAGTGTGGAACGGAAACAGAGCACCGAGCACACCGAAACCCAAGAACGTTACGGGAAATATCCATCGTTGATGTTCGATAGGAATACGCACGCTGTTGGCTATATCCACTATATTGAATGTAGTTGCTCCCGAAGCGAAGAATATGCCGATGATACCTATCATCAAGAATGCCGAACCACCCATAAGCATAAGGGTCAGCTTCATTGCCGAATACTCTTTTTTGCCCGTTCCCCACAGACCTATAAGCAGATACATCGGTATGAGGGCGACTTCATAGAACATAAACATAGAGAACAAATCTATGGTGATGAAAAAGCCGAATACGCCGATTGTAAGCAGGCAGTACCAGAGGAAAAACTCTTTTGCCATATCCATATTCCACGACGAAAATACGCCTGTAAATACGATAATCGACGACAAGGCAATCATCATCACCGATATGCCGTCTACGCCCAGTGTCATCGTGATATTAAGCGGAGCGTACCACGTCCAGCTCTGTACCAGAAGCATCTCGGCGTCGGGGTTGGCGGCTCTCTCTCGTAAGAAAGTAACGACCAACACAGCGGTCAGAGCCAAAAGAGCGGTTGCTCCCGTTACCATAACGGCACGTATCGATTTTATGTCTTTGCAAAGAAACAAAAACAATATCATCAAGACAGGGACTACTACAAATAAACCTAAGATATTCATATATATATTCCTTATTATTTTTTTGTTTTACACGAAAATCAGTACCAATATGGTTATCAGAATAGTACCTGCTACCAAGAATGCCACGTAACGCTGCATCTGTCCCGATTGCAATCCGCGTACACGGTGCGATGCCCTTTGTGTTACGTTGGCTATGTTGTCCATAGTACCGTCTATGACGTGTCTGTCGAACCACGCTATGGGACGGCTTACACAATTGAATATCACTTTTTTGGTGATAAACATCCAAACCTCGTCGAGGTAAAACTTGTTGAGGCTTGCCGTATACAGTCCTTTCAGTCGGGCGGCAACGGTGGCGGGTTTGTCGCTGTCTTTGAAGTACATCGTATAGGCAACGACGATACCGACAATGGCTGCTACGACACTGAGCGATGCCACTACCATATCTATGTGCATCTCGAACGGCTTATTGTCGGACGAGATAAACTCCGAGAACGGTATCAGACCTGTAAATACGGAGAAAACGGCAAGTATCATAAGCGGAATAGCCATCGGTAAGCCGCTTTCGTGCGGTTTGTGCTCATAGTCCCTTTTGCCGTTGAAGAATATGCCGAAATATAGGCGGAACATATAGAATGCCGTCAGTCCTGCTACTATCCACAGAGTCCAGAATACTATCGGCTGGTTATGGAAAGCCGCTGCCAATATCTCGTCTTTGGAGAAGAAGCCCGAAAACGGCGGTATGCCCGCTATTGCCAAACAAGCGATGAGGAATGTGATGCTTGTTATTTTCATATATTTATGCAGATTGCCCATATCTTTCATCTCGTTGGAGTGTACGGCGTGTATCACCGAGCCTGCTCCGAGGAACAGGAGTGCCTTGAAGAAGGCGTGTGTAAAGAGGTGAAACATAGATGCCATATATCCCAATCCGTCGTGGTCGCCATACTTCGATACGCCGAGGGCTGCCATCATATAGGCTATTTGCGATATCGTAGAGAATGCCAAGACACGTTTGATATCGGTCTGCGTGATAGCTATGACCGCCGCAAACAGTGCCGTGAATGCTCCGATATAGGCTATCATCGTAAGCACATCGGGAGCGGCGAAGAAATATACGGGGAAAAGCCTTGCTACCAGAAAGACACCTGCAACAACCATAGTGGCGGCGTGTATCAGTGCCGAAACGGGAGTAGGACCCTCCATGGCGTCGGGCAGCCAGATATGCAGCGGGAACATTGCCGATTTGCCTGCTCCTCCCATAAATATCAAAGCCAGAGCTACCGAGACGAGACTCATACCCATAAACGTACCTCCTGCAAACGAACTTATCACAAGTTCTGCGTTGTTGGCTGTGAGTGTGGCGAAGTCGAATGTCTTGGTGTAGTACGACAGTATCAGTATGCCGATCAAGAAGCCCAAGTCTGCGAAACGCGTTACGATAAATGCCTTTTTCGAGGCGAGTACTGCCGAAGGTTTCTGGTAGTAGAAGCCTATGAGCGAGTACGACGATACGCCTACCAGCTCCCAAAAGATGTACATCTGGAAGATATTAGTCGCTACCACAAGTCCCAGCATCGAGAAGCTAAACAGCGACAACAGGGCGTAGTAACGCTGAAAGCCCACTTCGCCGTGCATATATCCCAACGAGTAGATATGCACCATAAACGATACTGTGGTGATGACCACGAGCATCATCACCGAGATGGGGTCGAGCAGTATGCCCAAATCGATGTGTAGGAGTTCGGTAAAACGCAGCCACTCGAAGTTGATAGGCATTATCGACTGCCACGAGTCTGCCGTCTTGCCGATGACGAAGAAGTATTGGTATGCCACACTATATGCGAGTACAGCACAAAATCCCATTCCCAAAGTACCTATGATACCTGCAATATTGGGACGCAGCTTGCCTCCTACGAGTCCTAAAAACAAGAAGAGGAACAAGGGTGTTATTAAAATTAAAATACTGTATTCCATATAGTTTATCCTTTCATTTTAGTTGCATCGTTTATATTGATATCTCCTATGAGCCTGTAAGCGTTGATAATGATAGCCAAAGCTACGGCAGTCTCGGCGGCTGTGATAGCTATTCCGAAGATAGTGAAGAACATTCCCTCCATCTGTTCGGGGAAAAGGTAACGGTTGAAGGCGGCGAAGTTTATCTCTACTGCATTCAGTATAAGTTCGAGCGATATGAGTATGGCTATCATACTCTTACGCGTAATGAAACCGAATATCCCAATGAAGAACATCAGGGTGGAAACAATCAAATAATACTCTAATTTTATCATATCTCTCTTGTAATTTTTTTATCGTTAATATTGGCTCTCTTCCTTTTCGCCGTGTTTTTTGTCTTTACGTGCTATCAGTATACCTCCGACTATTGCTGCCAGAAGCAATAGCGACAGCATCTCGAAAGGCAATAGGAATTGATATTTACCTGTACCCATCAGAGCCGTACCTATGTCTGCCATAGAGAGTTGTGCGTCGCCCTCCATAGACGGATTAGCAGCGTATATGAACTTAGTTTTCAGTATAGTATAAGCAACAAGCCCTATGCCCACAAGTGCTATGAGAGCACCGTATACATATCGGCGGTATTCGTGTTTTACGAGTACCTCATCTTTTTTGGTGGTCAGGAAGATGGCAAAAACAAACAGCACTACCACGCCTCCGGCATAGACACTCACCTGAACGGCAGCCAGAAAGTGATAGTTGAGGAATAGATAAAATCCTGCCGTGCATATCAATGTCAGAAGCAGATAGGTTGCCGAGCGCAACAACGATTTGGTCGTGATAGCCATAACGCTCATAATAAGCATAGCCACAGCCAATCCCCCGAAAATAAGTAAATTTATTATAGGACTCATAATCTATTAATTATTATTTTGTTCGACATTTTCTTTATCTGCTTCCGCCTTGTGTTCGGCAGGGGTGGATATGAACGGAACCCCTTTGGGCAGCAGCGACGAACCCTCTTTATTGAGCCTGTACAGAAGGCGGTCTCTCGAGTAGACACTGTGTTCGAAGTCGGTACCCCAGTGTATAGCGTCGAAAGGACAGGTATATGTACATAAGGCACAGAAGATACAGCTGCCGACATCGTACAGATAGCGGTCGAGGACACGTTTTTCTTTGCCTGTCTCGGGGTCTACCACTTTTTTGGTTATCACCTGTATGGTACCGTTAGGGCAGTTCGACTCGCATACTCCGCAAGCCGTACACTTGTTGTAATTGTCGGAATTGTGAGGCATAGTAAGCAAGCTACGCATACGGGGAGCAGGCGATACCTTGCCTCTGTTTTCGGGGTATGCTTCGGTTACTTTCGGACGCAGCATATTGCACATAGATATGTACATTCCCTGCATCAGACGCCATATTGCAGTAAAAAATTCCTTGATATACTTCATATCTATTTATTTTTTAGTATAAATTTTTTGCTATTTATTTTTTCAAAAACTACATTTTTGCTATATTTGTATATTGTTGATAATAAACTCGTAATGAGTGTTTATGCAACAATAAAAAACAGAAAATTCATTATGATTTCCGATTACCTGATAAACGCCCGCAAAGGTACAATTTTTTTCTCAATTCCGACCAAAAACTTTAACAACCCCGAAATGTGTCGTTCGGAGCGTCTGGTAAGCAACCGTTTTGGGGTTTGTAAAAAAAATCTTACCTTTGCAGAAGCGTTTGTTGAACTGTTGTTGTAGATTGATAAATATCAAATGCCTATGCGATATCTATTTCTATGTTTTACGATGATTTTGCTTGCCGTTGCTGTCAACGGCTACTCGCAAGTAGAGATGAGAGGAACGATTACCTCGAGCCGAAACGATACGGTTGCTCCCGTAGAATTTGCCGATATTGCCCTATACCGCCCGACCGATACGACCCAAGCGGTAATCGGCACCGCAAGCGACTTTAATGGCAGATACCTCATAGAGAATGTGCCAGCGGGCAGTTATAGGCTCGTGATAAAATGTCTCGGTTACAATACTTTGTATGCTGAGATAAATGTAGAGCCGCAGGCAGATGGCAAGCCATTGGTAGCCGATTATTTGCTTACCTACGACAGCCAACAGCTGACGGAAGTTACCGTTAGTGGCAGTTTGCGACATCAGCACATCGACAAGGCTGTTTATACCTTCACTACAAAGGATGTAAAAGCAGCCCGCTACTCAAAAGATTTATTGAAGACACTGCCCGAGCTCACAATCGACGCACAGAGCAAGACACTGAAGACTTTGAACGGTAAGTCGCTTCTGATACTGATAAACGGCGTGGCTGCTACCGACAACGAACTGAAAATGCTGCCTCCCGACAAGGTACTGCGGGTAGAGTATTACGACTTCCCGCCTGCAAGATATGCAGGGGCGGGAGCGGTGGCAAACATAATTACCCGTGAACCGCAGAACGGTTACGGCGGTGGGGTGGATCTGGCTCACGCCTTTACGACTGGGTTCGGCGAAGATAACCTGTACTTCAACTACAACAGTGGACGCAGTCAGTTTGCCATCGATTATCATCTCAGCTACCGTAGTTATAAAAAACGCGAAAGCGAAAAGCTATACCGCTATGAATTGAACCACGAAAGCCGCCATAGCCAATATCTGCTCCGAGATACATTCGGATATACGGTAAATACGGTAGGGTTGCGTTATACCAACCAGTTGATGGATAATTACATATTCCAGGCGACGTTGCGTCCCGATTTCACTACCTATTTTGCACACGGAGTATCGAATATAAACAACGTCTTTGGCAATGATACATCCGTATATACGGGCAGAGAGTCGAGAACTTTTTTGACACTCAGCCCCGTGCTCGACTTATATTTTTGGAAGTCGTTGCCGCATAATAGCGACATAGCCTTCAACTTGGTAGGAACAATGTTTTGGACAAATCAAAAAGAGAGCAAATACGAGTACCGCCAACCTTCGGGAGCACAGACAATCGGCGACGAGATGACGCTCAACAACAGGAAACAGTCGCTTATAGGCGAAGTGGCATATACCCGAAAACTTAGCTTTGCCTCGTGGAATTCGGGGTATAAAATAGACATCAGTTGGCTGAGGTCGGATATCAAAAATTTATTTGGTAAATACGATTACAACTCCAATTCGTCGACACAATACCTATACAGCGAGTTGTCGGGAAGTAAAAACAAATTTCTCTACCGCCTCAGTTTGGGGGCTAAGTATATTATCAATCAGAGTTATTCGAACAAATACGACAGGCTGGTATTTACACCGCTGGCAATGGTGGGGTACAATATCAATGACCGTAATACGCTCCGATTGATGTTCAGACGCAATACACTGTTGCCGTCGGTATCGGAGCTGAGCAACAATGCCCGCGTCATTACTCCCGACATTATATACAAAGGTAATCCGCAGCTGATGAATGCAACTGTAAATACATCGTCGCTCAGCTATACACACAACAATTCGATACTGACACTGAACTTAGAGCTATCGTACCAATATGTAGACAAAGCCATAAACGAATACTTCGTAAAAGACCCCGGTAGCCCGTATATCACCCTTACCAATGAAAATGCAAAGTATTCGCAGGAGTTTGGCGGAGAGCTGTCGTTTTCCCTCAAACCGTTCGGTTCGGACATTCTCAAGTTGCAGTCGTATACTCAATTGATGTACCAAAATATCAATAGCAGTATAGTAGGTAATTTGTCGAATTTGTATTTTCCGATAAATTTAGCCGTTAGCTCACAGATAGGTAAATGGATATTGGCATACCAATATCGTTTCACTTCGATGAGTGTAAACGGAGCTTCCCTCGACAGAGACGAGAATAAGTCGCACGTTACGGTATATTATCAACTCAACGATAACCTGCAGTTCGAAGCTAATATGCTGTGGACTTTTATGCCTTCGCAATATTTTAGCGAGACACTGCCGAGCAGTTTGGTGTATCAGCGAGTCACTACAAAGATTTGGGACAATAAATCGATGATACTGATAGGTGTCTCGTGGAACTTCCATAAAGGTAAGGGCTACGATGTGCGTCGTAAGCTGCAAAACAAAGACTACGACAGCGGCAGGTTCTGAGGGCGGCATTCATATATTAGAATTATAATCGTTACCTTTGTCCAAATTTTTTTTATCAGGATGAAGTCGTATAAAACTCTAATATTCATAATAGTTGTAATCGTATTGCTCGCTGCCGTTTGTCTGCTTTTCCCCTCCGACGGCGTACCGTTTCTCGGCAGACGGCTGTTTTTCCCAACGCTAAAAGAGGTACTATCGCCCGAAAAGTCGGTATCCGTCGACGAAAAGATGCGTGCTTTGGAAGAGAGCATCAAGATGCAGGTTATCACCGACTCCATCAACACCGCACGCGAGACGGCAAGGCAAGACTCGATACGCTTCTACAAAAAATTCTTCACCACACACTCAGCTCGTTTCTATCTGCCTGCCGACGATTATTCGTTTTTCGACACGCTTTTCGAGGCAATGGAGCAGTGCAAGACAGACAGTTCTATCGTCCACATACTACACTACGGCGACTCACAGATAGAAGAAGACCGCATATCGTCATACATACGTCAGAGACTGCAAGAACAGTTCGGTGGTATGGGAGCGGGACTGTTGCCCGTTATGCAGCCGATACCTTCGGCGTCGGTAGGTCAGAGTGCTTCGGGGGCAATGGAGCGTTATATCATTGCAGGAATGCACCAAAACCGTGCTCCCTCGAACCGATACGGTATTCTCGGGCAGTTTGCCATAATGTCGGGAAACGGCTCTATATCTATCCGCTCGCAGAATTATAGCCGCACACAAGACAACGTAAAAAAGTGGAATGTAGTTCGCCTCTTCGTCGGCACCAACACTACACCGCTGTCGGCAACGCTCATATCGGGCAAATATTCCAAGACGAAAAGTATCGATGCTCCGAAATCGTCTCCGACGGTACTGACGTGGTATCTGCCCAGCCCGACAAAACAGATAACCATCAACCTGACAGGCAATGCCGAGCTATCGGCAGTGTCTCTCGACGGGCACTATGGAGTCAATGTAGATAATATCCCGATACGCGGCTCGTCGGGTACGTTTTTCTCACAGATAGACGGCAACAGTATCTCTCTCACTGCCAAGACACTGAACGTAAGGCTCGTTATGCTCGAGTTCGGAGGTAATATGATGCCCTCCATCACACAAAACAATATCCAAAACTATATGGATATACTCGCCCGCCAGATAAACTACTTCCACAAGATATGCCCGCAAGCTAAGGTAATACTGATAGGTCCTGCCGATATGAGTACCAAAATTCGCGGTAACTTGCAGACATATCCGTTGCTACCCACTCTTGTGGAGGAGATGAAGAACACGGCTCTTGCTTCCGGAGCAGGCTTTTGGGATATGTACGAGGTGATGGGAGGCGAAAACTCTATGATACAGTGGGTAAAAAACAATCCCGCACTCGCCGCTCCCGACTATATACATTTCACTCCACGCGGAGCCGACCGTATAGCGGAGATGTTCTACGAAAGCCTCAATAATTACTACGAATACTACAAAATGCGAAAAAAATGACCTCCAATACAAAAACGATTTACTTTGCTCTTATATATATATTATTTCTGCCGACAATACTCGCCGCCCAGTCTTGGTTGCCCGTACCGATAGAGATACCCAAATATAACTTTTTGGAAGACAGCAAGAACACCCTTGTCGTGCCTCACAAGGGCGACTCCACTTTGCTTAACAACTTCTTTGCTCGCTACGACACACTGCTCCGAGAGCACAAAGGTAAACTGAGCATAGTACACATAGGCGGTTCGCACGTACAGGCAGGCGTACTGACCGACCAAATAAGGCTTAACCTAAACAATAACGATTTTTCGGCGGCACGCGGATACATTTTTCCATATAAAGTAGCCCGTACCAACAATCCGCACTCTTACTCGGTATCGTACAACGGCAGGTGGCGTACGGAACGTTGTGTAAAACGCACACACGACGTAGAGCTCGGAGTAGGCGGCATCGCCGTTTATACCGACGATGTAGACGCCGATATAAAAATAAGCCTGCCACAAACAAAGAGCATTGTCAATAGTTACTATCAACGAATAAAATTGCTCGGGTACGTCAAAGACGGTGCCGATTGGGCGGTGATGCCGGTAATAAAGACAAATAACGGACTAAATCAAATATTTTACCCAAACTACGACTATGTCGACAACAGCCATTACACATTCGATTTGCGGGGCAATTACACCGAGTTCAACATATATTTCCAGCAACTCGATACGGTAATACATACGTTCGTGGTTACAGGTTTCGTGCTCGAAAACGACGAACCGGGTATTGTCTACCACGCAATCGGCACGAACGGAGCTGCCGTACCGTCGTATCTCGGCTGCGAACGCTTCGATAGCGAAATATCGGTGCTTGCTCCCGATATGGTAGTATTCGGTATCGGTATCAACGATGCCGTGCCGACAGACTTCGATGTAGAGGCATTCAAAAACAATTACAATACACTGATGGCAAAGATACGTAAGTCTTCGCCCAACTGCGTTTTCGTATTCATCACCAACAACGACTCGTACAGGAAGGTACGCCGTCGTCGGTACGCCCCAAACTCGAATGCCGTCAAGGTACAGAAGGCTATGTACGAACTTGCGATACAAAACAGAGGGGCGGTATTCGACCAGTTCGAACTTATGGGCGGTCTGCGGTCGATGCGTAAGTGGCAGGCGGCAAAGATGGCAAAAAGAGATTTGATACACTTTACCCCCAAGGGCTACCAACTGCTTGGCGACCTGTTTTACAATGCCTTCATAAATTATTATCTGGGATTGAGGTAATTTTTTTGTAACTTTGTAGGCAATTTGGTCAGAAGACATATCAATTGAGAAACACAAAAAAAGTAATTAATATGAAATTCTTAAAAACATTATCGATTATGGCATTAGCCTTAGGATTGGTTGCCTGCGGCAACAAAAAGACAGATGCCGACGGGAAAGGCGCTCCGATGATAGAGAAGTCGGACATCAAAGTAGATGGCGGTCTGATGACACCCGAAGTACTATGGGCTTTTGGGCGTCTGAGCGATGCAAAAGTATCGGCAGACGGCAAAAAAATCGTTTACGGCGTATCGTATTACAGCGTAGAGCAAAACAAGAGCAATCGCGAACTGTTCGTCGTCAACACCGACGGTTCCGACAACAAGCAGATAACCCGCACCGCCAAGTCGGAGAACGCTGCCAAGTGGGTCAAAAACGATTCTCGGATAGCATTCCTATCCTCAGAGAGCGGCTCGTCGCAGATTTGGGAGATGAACCCCGACGGTAGCGACCGCACACAAATAACCGACCGCGAGGGTGGTATCAACGACTTCATCTATTCGCCAGACAACAAAAAGATACTGTTCGTTGCCGACGTAAAATACGGCGAACGCACATCGGACATATATCCCGACCTGCCTCAGGCAACAGGTATCATAGTAGACGACCTTATGTATAAACATTGGGACGAGTGGGTGCAGAGCGTACCGCATCCTTTCGTGGCAGACTTCGACGGCAAAGCCATTAGCAACGAAAAGGATTTGCTACAAGGCGAACCGTACGAAAGTCCGATGAAGCCATTCGGCGGAGCCGAACAACTTGCTTGGAGCCCCGACAGTAAATATATCGCCTACACCTGCCGCAAAAAGACGGGGCTCGAATATGCCGTCTCGACCAATTCGGACATATTCCTCTACGACGTAGCACAGGGAAAAACGGTACAAAACATATCGGAAGGTATGCCCGGCTACGACATCAATCCGCAGTTCTCGCACGACGGCAAATCGCTGGCATTCTTATCTATGCAGAACGACGGCTGCGAGTCGGACAAGAACCGTCTGGTAATAATAGACCTCACCAACAACCAACGTGCCGACTACACCGACGGCTGGGACCAAAGTGTAGAGTCGTTCGTGTGGGATAGAGACGATAAAAACATCTTCCTCATCAGTGTATGGCACGGCGAAACCCAGATATACCGAGCCGACCTGAAAGAGAAAAAAATATCGCGTATAACCGACGGACAGCACGACTACGAAGCCGTAGCTCTCGCAGGCGACCGCCTGATAGGTACTCGGCACTCGATGCAGATGCCAAACGAGATATATTCGATAGACCCCATTAGCGGCAAGCAAACTCAGATAACGTTCGAAAACAAACATATCCTCGACCAGTTGAAGATAGCCGACGTCAAACCACGTTGGATAAAGACTACCGACAAACAGGATATGCTGGCTTGGGTGATATATCCGCCCGACTTCGACCCGACGAAGAAATATCCCACTCTGCTCTACTGCCAAGGCGGACCGCAGTCGCCCGTAAGTCAGTTTTGGAGCTACCGTTGGAACTTCCAGATAATGGCAGCCAATGGGTATATCGTGGTTGCTCCCAACCGTCGCGGACTCTATGGCTTCGGGCAGAAGTGGCTCGAACAGATAAGCGGCGACTACGGCGGACAGAATATGAAAGACTACCTGTCGGCTATCGACGACGTATGCAAAGAGAGCTATGTCGACAAAGACCGTCTGGGCTGTGTGGGAGCGTCGTACGGCGGATTCTCGGTATATTGGCTTGCAGGTCATCATCAGAAACGATTCAAGGCATTCATAGCTCACGACGGTATGTTCAACTTCGAACAACAATACCTCGAAACCGAAGAGATGTGGTTCGTAAACTGGGATCTCGGAGGTGCCTATTGGGAAAAAAACAACGCCATAGCCCAACGAAGCTACCAAAACTCGCCACATAAGTTCGTAGACAAATGGGATACGCCTATACTTGTAATTCACGGCGAAAAAGATTACCGCATACTTGCCTCGCAGGGTATGGCTGCCTTCAATGCCGCCAAACTACGCGGAGTACCCGCCGAACTGCTCATATTCCCCGACGAAAACCATTGGGTACTCAAACCGCAGAACGGCATACTGTGGCAACGCACATTCTTCAAATGGCTCGACAAATGGCTGAAAGCCCCGAATGCACAGTAACAACCCATCGGTAATAGAAAAAAGCGTAACTGTTTCGTATATAAACGGTTACGCTTTTTTGTTTGAGGCTGCTGCTATAGAAGAATTATCTTGAAAAGATGTACAGGCACAATTGCAGAAATCAAAAAAATATACATAACTTTGCTCGCGAATATGAGGAAATATTCTCTAAATAGTTATCCAGAATCATTGATTTTAATCGGTTTCAAAAAATGAATAGACTAAAAAAAGCGTTTGTATTTGCTATTGTTGTGTCATTAAGTTCTACTATCTTGGCACAGAACATATCATTGACAAAAAAAGAACGTTACAAAGATTTTGACTACTTCTGCAAAATAATAAATAGAGTAAATCCACAACTTGTAGTAAGGCAAAAAGTTACAGGTGTAGATATTATGAAAAATATCAAGACTCTTAGAAAAGAGATAGACACTATTACAAACGACACATCCTATATACATCTATTGCTACGAGCAATACACCTAATAAACGATATGCACTGCACTCCCATAGAAGGAGCTAGGTTAGTAAGAGTATTAAAAGACAGTACTTTAGCTGCTAATGTCAATGAGATATTAGAGTATGCAGAATCAAGGTTTTATAAAAACAAAAGAAGAGTAAATCTGCGGTTATATTACAATGGGGGTAAGTATTATAATATTTGTCAGTACAATGTAATTCAAAACAATAAAACCGACTCGTTGCCTCTGGGGGCAGAAATAATATCTATAAACGGGAAAAGTGTAGATTATTGGGTTGATAACAACATCATAAACGTTGGGCTGGGTATGAATTGGGATACTCGTTTAAACCGCAGTTTTACCATGATAAGGTCGCTATTTGTAGATAAATGTGATTTTGTTAATATAAAATACTCCGATAAAAATCGTATAGACTCTATTGTTTATCCTACAAAAGGACGAATCGGATTAAGTCTTCATGGGGGATATATGTTCTTTTTTGACTCAGAAGAAGATGGATGTGTCGAATACTTTGATGATACAAATATACTCTACATACGGCTACCTCAAATGCTTGCAGAGCGTTATTCATACGTTGACTCCATAATAGCCAAAGGCACTGATAGACCGATAAGTAAAGTTGTGATAGATATTAGAAACAATCCTGGAGGAGCCGACAATGTATGGATGGATATCTTAGGTGCAATAACCAAAGACACTATATTTATAAATTCACGTATGGCGTTAAAATACACCAAAGAGGCACGTAGTATTATGCAAAAGAGCGAAAAAATTTCGGATGCAAAATGGGATTCTCTATTTAGTAAGCCGACAAAATTACCTCTGCTTGGCAATAAAAAATTTATCCTAGTCGATTGGGGTAATCCGATTGCTCCTCACAAAAACTCTATTGGATACGACGGCAATATATATGTCCTTCAAAACAGAATGATTTTTTCATCAGCCGGCTCGCTGTCGAATGCTGCATATCTAAGCGATAAAATAGTCAGTGTAGGGCAAACCACAGGTAAATTGCTTGGATTTGGCGTTGCTCCAAGAGTTATTACTTTGCCTTATTCTCATTTTTCCTTTTCTCTTGAGTGCCTTATAGAGGTAAATGGCAGAGAACAAACCCCATACGACTATTACCACGACAATGTAGAGATACCTGTAGAAATAACAGCGGAGCATATGGTAGAGTATGATTTAAATGCCTCAAAAAATGACACTTCGCCAATAATACGTATATATACCAAAGAGTTTCTATACAATTTTGACCCTGTTTTCCGTAGGGTTCTAAGAGAAAAATAAAACTTGACAGGTAAGAAATTTCAATAGATAACAGGCATAGTAACGTTAATGAACGCTTCTCTCGCTACACTCAACTCAATACATCTATTCGTAGCCATATGGCTGAAAGCCCCGAATGCACAGTAACAACCCATCGGCAATAGAAAAAAGCGTAGCTGTTTCGTATATAAACGGTTACGCTTTTTTGTTTGAGGTAGCTGGTCTTGCTGTCTGTTTAGCTTTTATCGGTTATTGCTTGAATAGAATTTTCATCAGAAGGATTAAATTCAAGCACAACAGATGCTGTCGGCGGAATTTCTGTATCCGATTTTGTCTTTTTGGCTTTACTATTAGGGACTTTATTGAAGAGTTGGAAAAGTTTATAAGACCTCATAAATAATTCATTAGTATCAGAATCGCTTTCACTCGCCTCGATAGTATTATAAAGAAAACCTTTCTTAAACTCTTCATTGGATATATATATAAACCTTACCTTATTTTTGAACTCTATATTGTCGTTTAAAAATCTTTTTAGTTTTTCAAAGTCATTGAGTTCAGATTTGTTGATTTCTTTATTGTCAGCTTTAGATTGATTGAATTTTAATGTATTACAAATATCACTATTTACTGTGGGACCTACTTTTGGAGATGCAAAAATAATATCATAATCTCTATCAGGGAAATAACGTAGTAGAATCAGATATGATCGTAATAACTTTTTTTTTACACAATTTGCCGTTCCTCCTTTATAATTTAGATTTCCTTCATGAAAGGCTACATCCACAGCATACACCTTCCCTTCTTTATCTATTCCGAGAGCGTCTATTTCAGCTTGTTTGAGTGTCTGTTTAAGAGTATCACTCTTAAAAATGTCCTTAAAAATTATTTTTATTTCTTCAAATACTTTTCCTTCTACTGTTTTATCGTCTTTGTTCTTATTCTCTTCCTCGTCAGGTTTAGCCCACTTACTCGAAATCTTCCAATTGTTCTGATAGAGTACACATTTCTTTACATGCTTGAGATAGCTCAAAGCCAAAGATTCTCCTATTTCAATTTTCATGATAAAACGGATTGTTAAGTTGCTGATATTAAATTTATTTCGAGATTTAGTAAGCCTTAATTCTGTACATAAAACCAACCTCAATGCGATTTGTATTGTACCCTTTCAAGCCGGAAACTTCGCTGTAGTCGTATTTGCGACCAATATATGCCAAGAAGATACGGAAATCCTGACTTTTCGCAGGATAGTACTCGATGCTGCCCATATAGGCGTAGCTCTTGCGATAGTCCTTCATCTGCTCTATCTTTGTTACACTTGCTGTTTCGTACATACCTTTCAGCATTAAGTTCCACTGAGGAGCAAACTGCCAGTTCATCTTTGTAATGAATGAGTTGTAGAGGACATCGCTGAAATATGACTCTCCCGGGTGTCCGGGCACTGCCGTAGCTTCGCTCGATGCAATCTTCAAACGGTCTAAACCGTCTAATGCACCCATATAATCGAAGTACAATTGTATATTCGGAAGGTTCAACTGCTGACCTAAAACCAACATACGAGAGTACTTGTGCTGAGCCTGAGTCTGTATTCCCCACGACCAGCGTGTGAGCAACTTATTGTCAAAGAAGCTACCATTCCAGTTTGCAATATAGGTTAGCGGATTTTTTGAAGCCTCCAATTGTAGGACTCCGTCCTTCTCCAACGATACGGGGTTGCTTCCATACTCCGTTGAGAATTTGTTATTATTGGCATTACTAACTTCAAGGGCAAGTTCTTGTGTAGGTATCGGCTTGCAGCTGAATACTACACCTGCCATAAAGTTGTCCATATTATCCACCATATCAGAGTATTGGTAGATATACATTGGGTTTTCGTCGAACTCGAAACCTCCCCAAATCTGGCACATCTTACCTGCTTCAATCTTCAGTTTGTCGTTGAACTTGTATCCAACCATCATAATGTCGGTTGCTTTAGCGAAGTTGTCTTCGTTCTGTGCTCCGTTTGCCTTGTTCAAACGGTGACGTAGACGATAATAAATATTGTCGGTAAGGTTACCTTTAATTTCGATACGCAACTGCTTATTGGCAAACCTTGTGCCCCAATCTTTGTTTGCATCTTGTGAAATCTGACCCGAAGCAGCGTAGTTAAAATAGACGTTGAACATATCGTTATGTTTCTTCAACTTCGTAATCTCTTCATAAAGCGACTTGAAATCGTCGTCTCCGGCACCATAGCTATGATTATCTTGTGCCATACCGCTTGTTGCTATAGCCAACAATGCGCCTAAAAGAATAGTCTTTCTCATAATTATAGTTATTTTATAGGTAAAAAAATTTTTTTCAATATTTATATCGTAAAGGAGCGAGAGACAAAAGTCGCCCCTTTACGATTTCATACACAGTCATTAGTATTCAGCGAAGTATTGCTGAATTTTCTGCCAATCCTTCGTCTTTGTCAAAGCAAGCATCAGAAGCACGCGAGCCTTTTGTGGATTAAGGTTCAAAGACGCAATGAAGTGATATTTAGCATCGTCTACCTCGCCGTTAAGGTTGGTAGGACCGAAAGGAACACGGCTTGCACGTACTACGTTGATACCACTGCCGACAGCTTTCACCGCAACATCGAACACATCTTTATAGAAGTTGCCGTCGCCCACACCTGCCAAAACGATACCATCGTACTTGGCATCTACGAATGCTTGCATTGGAAGTGGAGAGCAGTTGGCATAACCATAAACGATACCCACCTTTGGAAGTGCAGTCAAGTTCTTTACATCGAACTCTGATTGAAGACCTTGCCTTGCCATTGGCTTGTGCAAATAAACAGGCTTGCCATTGTAGACATAACCCATTTCGCCGTAAATACCGCCTTTGAAAGTTGCGCAGTCTGTGGTATGGGTCTTCAATACCGATTTGGCTTCAAACAGTTCGTTGTTCATACAAACCATTACACCTTGTCCTTTTGAAGATGGGTCGACTACGGCGCAGATACCATTGTAGAGGTTGGCGGGACCGTCTGCACTGATAGCCGTAGATGGACGCATAGAGCCTACCAATACGACAGGCTTGTCGGAATGAACGGTCAACGAAAGGAAGTAAGCCGTTTCTTCCATTGTGTCGGTACCGTGAGTAACCAATACACCGTCGTAGCCCTCTTCGTTCAACAACTGATTGATGCGTTTTGCCAACTTCAACCACACTGCATCGTTCATATCTTGGCTACCAATGTTTACAATCTGTTCGCCCGAAACGTTTGCAACGTCCTTTATCTGAGGTACGGCGTCAATCAAAGTCTGAATGCCAACTTGACCTGCGCCATACGCAGAACTTGTAGCCGATGCAGAAACACCTGCAATTGTGCCACCTGTTGCCAAAATACGAATCTTAGGCTTCTGTGCTAATACCTCTGTAGACACCAACAATATCAATGTCATCAAAATTGAAATCTTAAATCTTCTCATAACAAATTGAATTTTTATAAGTTATTAATATTTAGTTATTTTTTTACTTTCGTTATTCTTTAAAGAAATTGTACGATGATTGCTGCCACACCAATAGAAACGACGGTTGTAATAAATCCAGGCAATTGGAAACTGTGATTTATCACATACTTGCCCACGTGCGTCGTTCCTGTGCGGTCGAAGTCTATTGCTGCCACCTCAGTGGGGTAATTTGGCAAGAAGAAATAGCCATTACAAGCGGGGAACATCGCCACCAAAAACATAGGATTGATGCCCAAGGCTACGCCCACAGGATAGAGTGTTGTTACGGTTGCTGCTTGCGAGAAGAGCATAATACTCATAATAAACAACGCCACTGCAAACAAGAAAGGTGCACCGGAAACCATACCCGATAGTGCATTGTTCAAGTATTCTTGGTTGCCTGTATAGAAAGTGCTGCCCATCCACGCAATACCGAAGATGGCTACAACGGCATTCATACCCGCTTTAAATATGTTTCCGTTCACTGCATCGCTTGCCTTTGCCTTGCCGACAAAGAGAATGAGCGCAGCGATTGACATCATTATCATTTCGATTGCCTGGCTCATAGTAACGCCTTCGGGACGCAATTGTGGGAAGAATCCGAAAATAACCACCAAGATAACGCCGGCAAAGAATGTCCAAACAGAGTATTTTGCACGTGGATTGGGTTGTTCTTCTGCTATTTCAAGGTTGTGTTTATCTTCTTCGGGGTTGATAATACCCTCTGTCACTCTGCGCTTGTATTCAGGGTCGTCCTCCAATTCTTTGCCCACGCGGTTCTGAATAAAGGCTGCTACCAAGATAGCAACGAGCGATGCGGGAATACAAACTATCAGGATAGTGCCCAATTCGATGCCTTTGGCGCCGAGAATATCCTGACTGATTAATGCTGCGGTAGCTGCACTTACGGGGCTTCCCGTTATTCCCAACGAGGCAGCAATGACGCTCAGGCTCATCGGACGTTCGGGGCGTATCTTGTTGGCTTGTGCTATTTCTGAAATAATAGGCAGCAACGAATAAGACGTGTGGGCTGTTCCTGCAACGAGACAGAATAGCCAGCAAGTCAGCGGACCGAAGTAAGTAATCTGTTCGGGGTGCTTCCTCAAGAATTTGGCAGCTACGCCTACCAAGTACTCCAAACCGCCGGATGCCTGCAAAGCAGCGGCAGCCGTTATTACGGCAACAATAATCATCATAACGTCGATTGGTGCTGAGCCTGGCTCAAGTCCGAAACCAAAGACAAGGACAAACACGCCAATCATACCATAAATACCTAATCCGATTCCACCCACTCGTGCGCCTATAAAAATCATAGCCAAAACCACGAGCAATTCTGCAATTACTAAAAATTCCATTATACAGCCTTCGTTTGCTTTCTTATTTATTTATTATAATGCAATGCAAAGGTAATAATTTTATACCACTATTGGTGTATTTATTAGTTAAAAAGATACTAAACATAAGAAATTTATGAGAGAAATTAAATATATTTTTTGAGTAAATGTGTGTTTATATCCGTAATTGACAAGCCTATCGTAACTCTTAAATGTATCGAAATATATAATTGATAATATGTCGATTATTCCTTTTATTACAGGCAATAACTATAAAAAAGATATGCATAAGGCTTGGTAGCAAAGGAATAACAGGGCTATTGCTATTGATGACGCAGTATATCCTCCAATTCCCCTTTTACTTTTTTTTAAATTATCAAAGGTAAAAAACGGAAAACTTACAGTCTCTAAGCGATACACCTTAAATAATGAAAAGACTCTTAGAGAGTATGTCCTTTTTTCTGACACACCATCTATTTTTGCATTCGATACCTTTACAGTCGGTATTACTTACCGCCAGCGATAAATCGCCGACTGAAATCGACAAGAAACAACCGTTCGCGGCAACGTGTAGTAGCCGTATAGAGCCATTGCAGAAACTCTTTGCCAAGCATCGGCTCGGTAAGGTAACCCGTATCGACGTATACGTGACGCCACTGCCCACCCTGCGACTTATGGCAAGTGATAGCGTAAGCAAACTTTATCTGTATGGCATTGAGGTACTCGTTGCGTCGCATCTCGACATAGCGAGTTCGCTTATTGCCGATATGAATATAATCCTTCTCCACCTCTTCGAATAGCTTGCGACCGATAGCGTCGTTGTCGCTCGGAGTAGGAGCGTCGAGGCTATCGACGAGTACGAGGCAGTCTATCTCTTGGTCGTAGTCTACAAGACGCATCGATACCTCTACAAATCTGAAACCGTACATCTCTCTGTAACGCCTGATACGTACTATCTCGGCAATATCGCCGTTGGCGATGAAGTCGATACCGCTATAACGCTCTGCCCAGAAGTAATTGTTTTTTATCACCATCACCAGATCGCCTCTGTCGATACGCTCTTCGCGCTGGAGGATACGGCTTCGTATAGCGTCGTTGAACTGATTGGCTCGCTTATTGGAACGAGTGATGACGATAGTGTTTTCGATACCGGCCACGTCGTACGAATACTCCACAGCTTCGACCACATCGGAGGCGGCTACGGTATCGACATCGTCGAAGTCGACCGAAAGCTGCGGATGGCTATACTCTGGCATATCGATGATGCGACGGATATGAGTGGCGTTGGATAATATTCCGCTATCGGCGGCTTGGCGTACAACGTCGCGTAGCGTATATTCGGTAACGTGTAGCGACATACTTTCGAGGTAGCGCCTATCGAGTGCGGGTGAGAAACTTTGCCCCACAGGAAGCAGCTGAGCAGTATCGCCGAGTAGTATCATTCGGCAATTGATACCGCTGTAAATATACTCGATGAGGTCGTCGAGCAGACGCCCCGACCCGAAGATATTGGCATCGCCCGACGTATTTCCTATCATCGACGCTTCGTCGACGATGAAGAGAGTATTGCGGTGTTTGTTGAAATCGAGTACAAACTTGTAGTCCGAAGCAGACTTCTGACGGTATATCTTCTTGTGTATCGAACTTGCCTCGTGTGCGGCGTAGCTCGAGAGTACCTTGGCGGCTCTTCCGGTAGGAGCGAGCAAGACGGTATCGAGTCGGAGGTCGGTCATAGCCTTTACCATAGCGCTTACGATAGATGTCTTGCCGGTGCCGGCATATCCTTTCAGTAGGAAACAGGGAGCGGCGTGGCGGTCGATGTAGAAATTGGCGAGAAGCCCGATACACTCCTTCTGCTCGTCGTTTGGCACGAAGGGCAGACTCTCGGTAATCTTCTCTTTTATGAAATCTTCGACCATATCGGAGGTATCGATATCAATATTGCTTACTGCGGCATCCCTTCCACTACTACGACGAACTCTCCCTTCGGCGTACAGGTGGAGAAATGCTCTATCAACTCTGCAAGAGTGCCGCGCAATGTCTCTGAGAATTTTTTCGATATCTCACGGCAGACGGCTGCTCTTCGTTCTGCTCCGAGCGACTCTGCAAGCTGCGATAGTGTCTTCGATATACGGTATGGCGACTCATACAATACGATAGTGCGATGTTCGTCTTTCAGTGCGTCGAGTCGCTGCTGCCGCCCTTTACGATGCGGAAGGAATCCTTCGAAACAGAATCGTTCGCAGGGAAGTGCCGACTCCACAAGGGCAGGTACGAAAGCCGTAGGTCCGGGCAGACACTCCACCTCTACACCTCGACGGACACACTCGCGTACAAGCAAAAAGCCCGGGTCAGATATAGCGGGCGTGCCAGCATCTGTAACGAGGGCTACGTCGCGTCCAGCACCGATATCTTCGGCTATACGCTCTACGGTGCGATGTTCGTTGAACTGATGGTGAGCCACACATCGAGTTTTTATATCGAAATGATGAAGCAATACGGATGTATTGCGTGTATCTTCGGCTAAAATATAGTCGACGCTACGTAGCACACCGAGAGCTCGAAGTGTGATATCTTCGAGGTTACCTATCGGGGTAGGCACTAAATATAACTTTGCCATAGAGCGATATTATTTTTTGTTTGTCCGACTAATGAGTTCTATCGTGCGGAGTTTGTCTTTGTAGAAGTTATATCGATTCTGAGTGTCGCGGCTTATACCTGAGTCGGAGTTGCCTCCCCATCGGCGACAGAGATATAGCGAAGAGTATATCCTACCTATCTCCCACTCTCTGCATATACGCAGCCCCATGGCGTAGTCTTCGCCGTAGCTTACGTTAGGAAACTTTATCTGCCGTACGATAGGCGTATAGAAGGCGCGAGGTGCCCCGAGTCCGTTGATACGAAGAGCATTGTTGCGTCCGTTTTTCTCTGTCCATTCGCGATGATCCACGAGGAATGGGGCAATAGGATTCATCTCGAAGTCGGTAATCGTATACGCCCCTATTACCATAGCACACCTCCGTCGACGAAACTCATCGACGATGGTTTGTAGCGTATGCGGCGATTGATATACGTCGTCGCTATCGAGTTGTACGGCAAATCTCCCGCAACGTGTGTCGTCGATGGCGAGTTGCCAACACCCGCCGATACCCAGATGCCTGCTCTCGGGAGTGATACGGATTACGTTGGCGTTTGCCTTGGCGAGCTCTTCCACTATCTGCCCCGTGCGGTCTGTGGAGTGGTTGTCGACGACGACGACGTTGTACTCGAAGTCGGCAACTTGGCTCAGGGCAGAACGTACGGCGTCGGCGATAGTATTCTCGCGGTTTCGGACGGGGATTACAACCGACGCTTCGACGGCGAAATTGCCTTCGTCGATATCGACCTTCTTTGGAGTAGTCGTAAGCAGACCCCCGATACGCTCCAGATGAGCCGTGCAAGCCCTCTCCATATCGAGCTGTACGTCGACGTTTTTCTTATCGATATATGCGAAGTGGCGGCTGTGGGCGTCGTCGCTCGAGGTCTGCTTCACCCTATACATAGGCTCTGGTATGTGAAATATCTCTACCTCTTCAGAGATACGAAGACGCAGGTCGTACCAGCCGGCGAAAGCGTAGTCGTCGGCGGCTCGGGCGACGATGCTTTTGAAAATATCGGTCTTCAGCATCACCAAAGCACCGAAGTCGAAGTCGTCTCTGAGAGCACCCCGCTGATAGTCGATATTACATATCTGAGTATCGACCTCGCCATCGACGGTATAATAATCGGAATATATCAGAGCGGCTCCCGTAGAGCGTCCTACATCTACAAATCGCTCTGTGCCGTATGGCAATAGCTCTATGTCGCCTGCCGCAATCTGTATGAGAAGCCACTCGGCTTGTGCCCTCTCTGCCACTTGGCGTAGGGAATGTGTAGAATAGTCTTGTAATGAAAAATATTCTGTCGGGTTCATTGTATTGTAAGTTGGTTTATATATTCGGTATCGTGTGTGGTGAAAATATTTCTACTTGCTATGTAGAAACGTTAGTATGCGACGCATCAATTGTGTCCGTTCGTCTCGCTTTGCGATAGTCTCGAATGGGAATCCTGCTACTACGGCTCTATACTCTCCCTTGTAAGCTACGGCGGCGCTCATCGAATTTTCATCATATCGCATCACAGTATAACAATTTTCTGCGCGAGGCTCCAGAGCGTCTACGCTTTGTAGAGCGTACCGAGTGGCATTTATCTTGTCCGATATGTTGTCGCACTCTAAGCCCTCCATATCGAGCACAGGCGAATATACACCCGTAGTATTGCAGCAGCGAGCTGCTCGGTCTGTCCGCCAAAGTATCTTAAGCTTATCGGCAGCAAACGCAGAGTCTGCTCCGTCGCCCTTCCCGTAGAGGTCTTTTGCCACGTATGCTCCGCTTACAAAGAGTCCTTTGCCTTCGGATAAATATTGGCTCAGTCTGCCTTGCAACGATTTGCCTATTGTATGAAACTCCTCTTTGTCGGTAAAACTATCGGTGCGTCGTAGTTGCTTGCCAAGTATCAAGTCTACCGCCGAGAAGTCTCCAAGCGACACACTGCCATCTTCTACTGCCTCCACCGACGACGAAGAAAACGAATACCCCGCTTCGCTTATGGCAGCCCCGTGTGTATATGGATAGTCGAATGTGTTACCTGCCACAGCCAGCTGTTCGTATGTACCGTACGAAGCGCCGTATCCCGGAGAGTCGTCGTCTGTCCACTTCTTCGAGGTGTCGTATATATATTGCTTTCCGGTATATGAATAATCGACACGGTAAGGTATCGCCCCGCACTGGTCGTCTAAGAATCCTTTCGTGCTACCTTCATCGACATAGTCGGCAGCTGCCACCTTCGTGAAACCGTTTACCACAAGCACCTCTCCTTGTGCCCCCGACCGTCTGCATACACTCATCTCCTCGCTGGGGAAACTCTCGCCACCGTCGTTTACTGCCGTTACCTTATAGCTATAAATAGTATCGTCTCCTACAGGTAGATTTATGTGAGTGCCTCTTACCCATACGCCGTTGTCGTATCCCTTGTAACCCTCTCCTACTGCATTTTTACGAGTGTATACCATATATCCGCTTGGTTTAGCCGTAGACTCCGTAGTGTCGTGTGTAGCCGACCATTGCAGATGTGCAGTATTGCCATTGAGTACTGCCGAAAACTTCCGTACGGGTAGCGGCTGTACTGTGTAATGTGTATGTCGCTGATTGGCTAAAAACTTTAATATCCCTTTATATACCGCTCGAGCAAATACAAATTGGAACTTCGGGTCGAGACCTCGCTTCATATCGTTGAAATTCTGATGGCTCATACTTTCGAGTATCATCGAGGGTACACTTGGCATACGGCTCTCTGCGTAGTTTGCATTCTTTATCCCCCTTATCGCCCACTCTCTATCCGATGTAGCTCTAACGTCTCTCTTTATCTCCGAAAGAATAATATTAGCCATATCCATCGAGGCGTATCTGCTCTGTCCGTTGGGGAAGGTCGCACTCCCGTTGTTCGACGTCGTCACTATCGCAAGCGAGCCCACAGTCGCCGCAGTATCTATCCCCGCATCCGAATGCAAAGCCAACGACAGGTCTATCGGCACGGCAAGTCCCACCGAATCGGGTGCATTGTCGGAGGCGTAGTTGAGATAGTTTACCCACTTCCCTCTCGCCGCATAATCGTCGATATAGTCGTTCATTCCGTAGGTATGCGAGTAGACACTGAAAGGCATCCCCGCCCACTGCAAGTAGTAGCGAGCCCCCTCCCAGAATCGTGCTCTTCGGCTTGTAACGAAGCTCTCCTTTGCGAAAGGCGATAGCAGCTTGGCTCTGGCTCTTACCGTAGGGTCTTCGATAGAGTCTATCGTGCTTTGCGTAGCCGGACGCCGAGCGATATTGCCCATACCGCCTCCAAACTTTACGGCATCTGCCACCACGAAGCCGCCCCCTTTCTTGCTCTCGTTAGATAGTACTACCTTGCGGTTAGCTTCGTTGTCGTCGGGGTCGAAGTAGAATGTACCCAGATATACCCAAGTACCGTATGCAATACTCTGGTCGACGGCAAAAGAGCTGTGCCCACCGGAGTGATACACGGTATAGTGTGCGTCGTGTACGGCATCATCTATATGCGGATAACACACCGATACCGAATACCAACCGCAAGCAGAAAGCTTAGGGATGTACTCCACCCACGACTCGGCTTTGCGAGTGCTTTTCATTATAGCAGCAGTACCCATAACGAAGGGGTTGTCTCTATCGACATAGAACTCCTTACTATCGGCGAAGCCCACTACTGCCCGTTTCTGTATATTCGACCGCTTACCCGAGCGTCTGTATATAGAGCCTTGCTGAGAAGTATGCCAACTCGGGTCGTTGTCGCAAATGACCATATCGGTCTGAATATCGCGTTCGCGGGGAACGAAGACATAAGCTCCCGCATTTTCGAGCATAGGAAGAAGGTAGTTTATCACTATCTGAGCGGTAAATTTGTCTTCGACGGTAGTCAGTATCCGAGCACGCTGCCACTCCCAGCGGTCAAGGCGTTGCTCGTAGTACCAGCCGTGCGAGTGCCACAGAGCGATATTACTGCCGACGAGTCCTCCATCGATATCGGTGGTATGTTTGCTTAGGTTTCGCACGAGATGGCGACCACTCTTTCCGATATCTTTAGCATAGCGAGTCTTGTCTTTATCGATATGTCTCCGATAGATATTGGGCACTAGCTTTTCGATATTATCGCCACCCGCATATATATTTATATTGTAATGCTGCTGCTTAGGCGGTAAGAGACGCCTTATTTTCGCACGTAGAAAATCGATATCCGTCTCGTGGAACGGTATGGCAGTAGCTTGGTCGGATAGAGATATATTTACCTGCCGACGACGAGTATCTACCTCTACCGATAGCAACCGACAAGAGAGAGCCGAACCATACTCACGCTGAAATTGCCGTAAGATATTGCGTACAGAGTCTGCAATACTATTCTGTGCATACACACCCGATACGCACACAAGCAGAAAGGCAATGAGCAACGGTCTTATCTGTTTCATCGTGTATCATCATTTTAATATAAAAGCTATGGCTTGCTCTATAAGCGTATCGAAGCCATTTGCCACATCGATAGCATTCATCGTTACTTCCACGTCGGGGGCGATACCGAACTCTATCTGTCGGCGGTCGACGTCGAGAATCTGTACCGACGAGAAACGCACCATCCACCCATTGGGCAGCTCGTTTGATGTGGGGATACCGCCTCCGCCACCCGTAATACCGCCGAGAACGGTAACATTAGGTGCATTTTTGACACGACAGACGAAGTCGTTGGTAGCGCTGTAACAACGGCGATTGGTAATGACGACCACACGACGCTCGCTCCAATCGAGACGAGAGTTTTTAGGAGTATAGACTTCGGAGAGTTCCGAAAAATCGCTATGCCCCCGCCCCGTCTTGTGGCGAATGTAGCCTGTGAGGGTCTTTTCTCGCATAAAAACAGAGGCAAAATCTTCGCTATAGCCGAGCGAACCACCGCCATTGTTGCGAAGGTCGATAATAATTCCTCTGCATGCCTTGAAAAATTCGCCGATATACTGCAGCGAAGCGAACGATACTACCGACGAAAAACTCGAATAACGTATATAACCCACCTTACCATCGGCTATCGGAGCGTATTGGAAGCCACCTCCAACTCTATATTTTTGCCCCAGATAGCGATCGGAAAATATGAGCTTTTCGTCGAAATTGGAGGGATAAGACTCGAACCAACCCTTACTACGCGATACATCAAAAGGCGAATATAGATTGACGTGCCCGTCTTGGAGAGTGTCGAGCATCTTGGCAAAGAGGTCGAACATAGCCACTTGCGAACGAATTTCGGGCAATTTAGCCTCGTAGACTCTACGGACACCGTCCCAGTCGATGCCTTTTTCTTCGAAGAAACAGTACTTACAGTCGAGTATCTGCCACAGTGCGTCGAAATTGGCTTTGGGGCTGAAGTCTCTGACATGTCGTTTGCGGCACGAAAAGGCTACAAGCGACACCACGACAAAGATTAGTAAAAATATCTTTTTATGCATTGTGGGGCTAATGGTCGATAGGTTTGTTTGTGTCGACAAAATTACTACATTTTGGCGGAAATACAAGTAAATGCAAAATGTCGACAAAAGAAATATCGCCCGAAAGACTTCTCGCGAAGTTCTCAGGCGACGTCGATTTATTAAACTCTTATACCTATCTGTCCTTGATGATTCTAAATCTCGGCTGTGTATGTTTTCTTTTTTTATAGCCCTCTACTACGAGTTTTCCATTAAAATACACTTCGTTTAATACGTGTATCCCGCCTTTGTGATAGACGTTAGCAACTATCGTATCCATATCGCCCGCTCCCCAATATACGTACGATGTGATACGAGAAGCCGTAAAAATATCCAATTCTTCGTGAGAGGTCATAGCTTCGGAACAATGAAAATAGATTATATTCGGACGCCCGAAAGAAAAACCTCTTTGGGGAGATGTGCAAGGAGTAAGTCTATCTTGGGATTTCTCCGACAAAATAGTATCGCCACTATTTAGAAGCCGATATACCTTGATACTATCTTCGATAAGAGCACCTGCATAAGTACTATCGAGCAGACTCTGTCCCTTTGTATTATAAACCTCTAACAATATGGTATCTCCTAAAAGCGTTCCCGTGTACTCGCAAGAGCAATTGATGGAAATAATTGCTGCCAATACAAACAATATCAAAACCTTCGTTTTCATACAAATATCATTTTTTAGTTATTAAAATCGGTATTATATCAAGGATTAATCCTCCTTAGCTCGATTGCAAAGATATATTTTTTTCTTTTAATCACAAAACAAATTCTATATTTTCAAAAAAAATATCCTATATTTTTTTTTCGAAAGAAAACATTGTTTCATAAAAGCATAATATACAGCCTTTTATAAAAATCAATAATAAGCCTATAAAAAACGTCCTATCGTTTTTACTAAAATGTCCTATCGTTTTTACTAAAATGTCCTATCGTTTTCACTAAAACGTCCTATCGTTTTTTGAGCATATATATATTATTATATATAGAAAGGCGTTTCGGGCGAAAAATATTACCTTTGCAGCCGATTAACAACCAATAGTCATCGAAAACATGATTCTTATAGCCGACAGCGGTTCGACCAAATGCCATTGGGCGTCGATAGACAACGAAAACGATATAAGGATATCGACCGACGGCATAAACCCTTTTCATTGCGATAGACACACTATCGAAAGTATCGTCGATAGCCAACTCGTCGACCGCATACCGCAACACAAGATAACTGAAATACACTTCTTCGGTGCGGGCTGCCGCGACGACAAAACGACAATAATAGCCGATATCCTCCGCCATCGCTTCCCGCAGGCAACCATCGAAGTAACGAGCGACCTCAAAGGAGCTGCCATAGCGTTGTTTGGCAACAACAGCGGTATAGCCTGTATCCTCGGCACGGGGTCGGTGGCTTGCCTATACGACGGCAAGGAAATAGTACGTAGCATCGACCCGCTCGGTTATATCTTGGGCGACGAAGGAAGCGGCGCCGTACTCGGACGTAAGTTGCTAGGCGACTGCTTTAAAAACAGACTACCACAGCACCTAAAGGAGAAATTCTTCGAGCGATACCCCACCCTGACCTCTTCCGAACTAATCGAGAGAGTCTACCGTAAGCCATTACCTAATAGATTCTTGGCAAGTTTCGCCCCGTTCCTTAGCGAAAATATCGAGGAGAGCTATGCCTACAACCTCATTTTCGACTCATTTACAGAGTTTTTCGAACGTAATATAGCCTGCTTCGACAGATGGGACGAGTACGAAACATCGTTTTGCGGCTCGGTAGCATATCACTTTGCAGATGTCCTCGAGGTAGCGGCAGCCGAATTTGGTATCAGGCTCGGGCAAATAGTGCAGTCGCCAATAGACGATCTGGCTTTGTATTTCAAAAAAATATCGGGAGAGTAGAGGGTGACGACAATCAAAGATTTCGGTAAAATATTTCGTTCGAACCCCACGCTGCAAGAATTATGCCGACGTGTATCGGCAGGTGGCAGTAGGCGACATATCGCTCTCGACGGACTTAACGCCTCAGCCGTTTCGTTGGCTACGGCAGCTCTTTTCGACGAAAAATGCTGCAACAACATACTTGTAATAGCCGACGATGCCGACAAAGCCGGCTACCTCTACTTCGACCTTACGCAGCTCATCGGTAGCGACCGAGTGGCGTTTTTTCCCGCACTATACAAGCATATACACAAAAGCGGCGCCACCATAGCCGAAAACGGCATACTACGTACCGATAGCCTCAATAAGATTTCCGACGGGAAACCCTGTATAATAGTATCTTACCCCGATGCTATCAGCGAGAAAGTAGTAGCAGCCGACCGCTTTGCCTCGGCACGAATCGCCCTTACCAAAGGGCAAGAATATGCTATGAGTACCCTACTCGACGACCTCCGCAACTCAGGTTTCGACGAAGTCGATTTCGTCTACGAGGTAGGGCAATACTCGCAGCGAGGCAGTATCGTAGATGTATTTTCGTATTCCAACGAATTGCCCTATCGTATCGACTTCTTCGGCGACACCGTCGAATCGATACGGACGTTCGATATCGAGAGGCAACTCTCGATAGAAGAAGTAGACCGCCTCGCCGTCGTAGCAGCTACCGACAGCGAAGAGCAGGGCAAGGTATCGCTATTGGAATTCGTCGCCCCCGATACGCTCATAGTAGCAAACGATATCGATTATTGCATAAAACGGATAGACCAGATATACTCGCAGGCTCTGGTAAAGGCTAATGAGCAGCGGCAGACAAGCGATTTGTACTCGTCGCTAATAGATGGCGAGGGTTTTCGGCAGCAGCTCGATGAGTTCTTTACTATCGAAGTACTCAGAAACTTCTACAAAGCCGATACGTTGGGCTTTGCTACCACACTACAACCAAATTTCAATAAGAATTTCGACCTTATATCGAAAAACATAAAGCAATACCTCGCCGACGGATACCGCATATACATAGCCTCCGACAGCAAGAAGCAGATAGACCGCATCACCTCTATTTTCGACGACCGAGGCGACGATATTTCGTTCGAGGCTGTAGACAAAACGCTGCACGAGGGTTTTGTAGACAACGACCTTAAGGTATGTTTCTTCACCGACCACCAGATATTCGACCGCTTTCATCGGTTTTCGCTTAAGTCCGATACTGCTCGTCGGGGCAAGGCGGCAATGCTCGTAAAGGAGCTCAACAGCCTCAAACCTGGCGACTTTGTAGTCCACCACGACCACGGTGTAGGACAATTCGCCGGTCTGCTGACGACCAATATCAACGGCAAACCCCAAGAGGTAATAAAGCTTATATACAAAGGCGGCGATATAATATTTGTAAACATATCGTCACTGCATAAGATATCGAAATATCGGGGTAAAGAGGGGGTCGACCCCACGCTGTCGAAGCTCGGCACCGGAGCGTGGGAACGCCTCAAAGAACGCACCAAAACAAAGGTAAAAGACATCGCCCGCGACCTGATAAGACTATACGCAAAGCGTCTCGAACAGAAAGGGTTCTGCTTCTCGCCCGATAGCTATATGCAGACCGAACTCGAAGCGTCGTTTACTTACGAAGATACTCCCGACCAGTCGCGTGCTACGGCTGATATAAAAAACGATATGCAGAGTCATAAACCGATGGACAGACTCGTCTGCGGCGACGTCGGTTTCGGCAAGACCGAAGTAGCTATAAGAGCCGCTTTCAAAGCCGTAGCAGACGGTAAACAAGTAGCGGTGCTCGTACCTACGACGATACTCGCTTTCCAACATTATAAGACTTTTTCCGAAAGGTTAAAAAACTATCCCGTAAGAATCGAGTACCTGAGCCGTGCCAAAACCGCCAAGCAGACCAAAGAGATAATATCCGACATCAAAGAGGGAAAGATAGATATCGTAATCGGCACTCACAAAATAGCAAACCGAGAGGTCGTTTTCAAAGATTTGGGATTGCTCATCATCGACGAAGAGCAGAAGTTTGGCGTAGCTATCAAGGAGCGTCTCAAAGAATTCAAAGCCAATGTCGATACTCTCACCCTGACGGCAACGCCTATCCCGCGCACGCTTCAGTTTTCTCTGATGGGGGCTCGCGACCTATCGATAATAAACACTCCTCCACCCAATAGATATCCAGTCATTACCGAGCTTATCGAATTCGACGAAGAGACTATCGGCGAGGCAATACGATTCGAGATGCAACGCAACGGGCAGATATTTTTCGTCAACGACAAGATACAAAACATCTATCTGCTCGAGAAAAAACTGAAAAAGATAGTCCCCGAAGCACGAATAGCCGTAGCACACGGGCAAATGCCATCGGCTCAGTTGGAAGAGACCGTAATAGACTTCATCGACTACCAATACGATATACTTCTGGCAACGACCGTTATCGAGAGCGGTATCGATATGCCAAATGTTAATACCATCTTTGTAAACAACGCCAATCACTTCGGCCTCAGCGACCTCCACCAGCTACGCGGACGAGTGGGACGCAGCAACAGGAAAGCATATTGCTACCTGATAACGCCCACATTCAAAGATATATCCGAAGATGCACGCCGTCGCTTGCAAGCGATATCTACATTCTCCGACTTGGGAAGCGGGTTCAATATCGCTATGCAAGACCTCGACATACGAGGAGCCGGCAATATGCTCGGTGCCGAACAGAGCGGATTTATCGCCGAACTCGGCTACGAGACGTACCAAAAGATTCTTGCCGAGGCAGTGCAAGAGCTTCATCGCGACGAATTTGCCGATATAGTCGACGAACGACAACAACTACAAAAGGCACGTTTCGTCGACGATTGTACCTTCGAGAGCGACTTCGAACTGATGTTCCCCAATAGCTATATCTCGAGTACGTCGGAGCGAATATCGTTATACCGTGAGCTCGATTCGATTACGGAGCAGACGGCATTGGACGCATTCAAAACACGTCTTATCGACCGATTCGGCGCCATTCCGCAAGAAGCCGAGGAGCTTATGAAGGTATTGCCTGTACGCTGGCTCGCTATCGAGCTAGGTATCGAACGCCTCATAGTACGTCGCGGTAAAATGACACTATACCTCGTATCTCGCCCCGACTCCGAGTACTACAAGTCAGACACTTTCGGTAAGATTATCGGCTATATCGGCCGCTTCCCACGCAATTGCCGTATAGGAGAGACGAGCGGCAAACGGTTCGTATCCGTCGAACCCGTCAATAGCATCGACACGGTTCTGTACATACTAAATAAGATAAACGATATCGAACCTTAGGTTTTTTTCGTCTTAATAGACCACTATTCTCAAAAGATTTTTGTAACTTTGCAGACGTTAACCCGATAGTATTAATAGAGTATCAATTAGATATTTAACTATAAATTCAATTATATATATGAAACCTTCACACATTGAACACATCGGAATTGCGGTCAAAAGCCTTGACGAGACCATTCCTTATTACGAAAAACTTTTGGGTCAGAAGTGTTACTCTATCGAAGAGGTGGCAGACCAAAAGGTGAAAACGGCATTTTTCAAAGTAGGCGATACTAAAATCGAACTCTTGGAGCCGACCTCCGAAGATTCGCCGATAGCAAAATATCTGGAAAAGAATCCTCACGGAGGCGTTCATCACGTTGCTTTCTGTGTCGATAGCGTTCAGCAAGCTCTCGACGACGCATCGGCAATGGGTATCCAACTCATCGACAAAGCTCCCAGACGTGGAGCCGAAGGACTCAATATCGGCTTCTTACATCCTAAGTCGACACACGGCGTTCTTACCGAACTCTGCGAAGTACCAAAGAAATAAAACGAAAAAAAATAATTGACAAAAAAATACAGATTGTTATGATGACATTCGAAAATCAAAAAAAGATCAAAAAACTTGTTGATATGCGTGCCAAAGCCCGCCTTGGTGGCGGACAAAAGAGAATCGACTCTCAACACGCAAAAGGTAAATATACTGCTCGCGAGCGTATAGAAATGCTACTCGACCCGGGGTCGTTCGAAGAGATGGATATGTTCAAGACCCACCGCTGTGTAAACTTCGGTATGGAAAAAGAGGTATACCTCGGCGACGGCGTTGCAGTAGGCTTCGGTACCATCGAAGGACGTATGGTATGTGTTTTTGCACAAGACTTTACCGTTATCGGCGGTTCGCTGTCGGAGACAATGTCCGAAAAAATATGCAAAGTGATGGACTATGCTATGAAGATAGGTTGCCCCATCATTGGTATCAACGACTCGGGTGGAGCACGTATCCAAGAGGGTTCTAACGCTCTGGCAGGCTACGCAGAAATATTCGAACGCAATATTCTCGCCTCGGGTGTAGTACCTCAGATTTCACTTATATTCGGACCTTGTGCCGGCGGAGCCGTATATTCGCCTGCTCTGACCGACTTTATTATGATGACCGAACAAAACTCGTATATGTTTATCACCGGACCGAAAGTAGTGAAATCGGTTACCGGCGAAGACGTTACCACAGAGGCTTTGGGCGGTGCCGGTATGCACTCACGCAAATCGGGTGTGGCTCACTTCAAATCGGCTTCCGAAGAAGAGTGTCTGCAGCTCACACGTCAGCTAATATCTTATATTCCACAGAATAACATGGAGTCGGTGCCTACCGTAACCTGCAACGACCCCATCAACCGTGCAGACGACGTACTAAACGAAATAGTACCCGACAACCCAAACAAACCTTACGATATGAAGGATATCATCCGTTCTATCGTCGACAACGGTGAGTTTCTGGAAGTTCAGCCGCTTTACGCACAAAATATCATCTGCTGTTTCGCCCGCTTCAACGGCGTTTCGACAGGTATCATCGCCAACCAGCCAAAATTCCTTGCAGGTGTACTCGACTGCGACAGCTCACGCAAGGCTGCACGCTTTGTTCGTTTCTGCGATGCATTCAATATTCCTATTCTCACTTTGGTAGACGTACCCGGTTTCTTACCCGGCACGGGACAAGAGTACAGCGGTATCATCGTTCACGGAGCAAAACTTATGTTTGCTTACGGCGAAGCCACCGTACCCAAGGTTACCGTTACCATACGTAAGTCGTACGGCGGAGCACACATCGTGATGAGTTGTAAACAACTCAGAGGCGACATCAACTACGCTTGGCCTAACGCCGAAATAGCCGTTATGGGAGCAAGCGGTGCCGTGGAAGTGCTCGAAGGCAAGAATATAGCCGCTATCGAAGATGCAGACGAAAAAGCAAAATATATCTTCGACAAAGAGTCGGAATACAAAGAAAAATTTGCTAATCCGTATCAGGCTGCTTCACGCGGTTATATCGACGACGTTATCGAGCCACGCAATACTCGTTTCCGTATTATTCGTGCATTCCAATCGTTGCAGAACAAGAAGGTTACCAATCCGTTGAAAAAGCACGATAACATACCTTTATAATTCATCATTCCAAAAACCAAATAAAAAAAGGAAAAGAATATGAGTAATAATATGCCTAATGAAGTGGTAGCAATAGCAATGGCTCTGAGCCTCTATTTCAGCGACTCTATCCACGACAACGAAAGCAATGTGCTTACAATCAAGCGTTACAACTCTCCTTGGAGTGATAAAATTTATCAAGTAATAAACAAAATAAACCTATAAAAATGACACAATTCAAATTTGATATCAACGGAAGTAAATACGAAGTCGAAATAAAATCTATCGACGGCAGCATAGCAGAAGTAGATGTAAACGGCAATATCTATCAGGTAAATATCGAAGGAGACGGGCAAATATCGGCTCCTGTGGCACGTCCGGCAGCAAAACCGACTGCTACACCTACACCTGCCGCCGCCACTACCCCTGCCGCCAAACCCGCAGCAACTCCTACGGCAGCTCCTGCCGAGGCAGTGGGCAAAGGCTCCAAGACTATCAAGGCACCACTGCCGGGCAGCGTGCTCAAAGTATTGGTAGAGCCGGGAACAGCCTTCAAAGAAGGCGACGTGCTGATGGTAATGGAAAGTATGAAGATGGAAAACAACATCACTGCCGAATGTTCGGGTACTATCACCAAAGTGGTAGCTCCCGTAGGTACATCGGTATTGCAAGACGACGTACTTTTCGAACACAATTGATTTTAGTTCAAAACACACGAAAAAGCGAGGAACTGTAGCATTTACGGTTCTTCGCTTTGTTATGGCAATATTATTACCGAGACGTTTAAACCACTATTATTTAAATGCGTATGACTCCCACGCAAGTGAAAAAATAGACAAGAAGTTAACTAAACAGCAGTATCCCCGCTGACGTTAGAAACTACTTGTCTTTGTAGTGCTAAAAAGTGCCTTATCAGTCAATTTTCTTAAGAAAGTCAAGAACACTTTTAGAGTATGCTTGTCCTCGAGGTACAAGGTAATGAAAGAAAACTACATCATCGATTATCTCAATGTGATACACAAAAAAAGCTCTCCAAGTTCCTACTCTGATACGATAAACAGATGAATAGCCGGTAAGTTTTTTACAATCGGTTATATCATCAATTTTACTTGCATTCTTGACCTCCTGTATTGTAGTTTTTATGCTGTCAAGAGTCTTGCCTGATTGCTTTTTTACGGTCTTAACGAAGCTCTTAGAGTACTCAACTCTCATAATCCTAACCAGTCCTCAAATTCTAACTTTTCCTGTTCACTTACACGTTCCTTTCCCTCTGGGGCTACTTTCAAAAGGTACTCGTACATTTCAACGTCGTTACAATCTTCTGCTGCTTTATCTAAAAGTTCTTCGATATACCTCTTCAAATTCGTACCTTTTCTGGCAGCTGCCACAGATAACGAATAGAATGTATTTCCTTTAATATTAATAAGTTTCTTTTTATCCTCAAATGATATTGTTGCCATCTTTTTCCTCTCCCACGATTTTTTGCAAAGATATAAAATATATACAATATATACGGCACTTATTTTTCCCATTTTTATGTAGCACAAATACTTCTTCAGGCTCGCAAAGAAGCAAAATATTTTGTATTGAAGTAAACAATATAATTGATTTATAAAGAACGCTTATGACAAATATTAAACTAAAAAAAGCTATATTCGAGAATGAAATCTGGAATAAAATCAAAGAAGCACTCGACGAACACAAAAAAGGGGAAACAATAAAAGTAACTCCTCAAACATTACGGGATGTATCAAAAAGGCAAACTGATTGACCAATAGATGACCAATCAGTTCAAAAGAGTTTTACAACAACTGGGGACGCACCTTTACAGTCTTATGCTCTTTTGAAAGACAAAAATACAGAAAAAATACCGTACATATCATATATATTTTATACATTTGCAAATTATAGGAGGGTTAACAATTGAATACTATCACATTAAAAGGGAATATCTCTGAGGAACAATATAATATGGCAATAAAAGCTTTAGAGGCTATTGGACTGACTATTGAAATAAGTGACAAAAGTGAGTTGCCGGAGGAAGTTCTGCAGGACATTGAAATCGGTTGGAAACAGCTTCGTACCGGACAAGGTATTCCGAGTAGTGAAGTTTATCGAAAAGCAAGGATACTATGCAGAAAAGAGTAATCTGGTCTTCCATTGCTGAAGAAAAGTTTTTTCTGACATTAAATTTTTTGAACGAAAGAAACCTATCTACAGAATATTCCAACAAGATTATTGACGCAACAGAACAGGCTGAAAAAGCTCTTATTTCATTTCCAAATCTTGGGGTAATAGTACAGAAGACAGCTAAACGACAAATACGGAAGTATCTCGTCTTGGACAATTATTCTCTATACTACGTTGTTCATCATGAAAGTATTGAAATATTAGCTTTCTTTGATAGTCGGAATAATCCTATGCTACAAAAGTTCTGATTTTCTACGGTATATACGGCACTTTATTTTTTCCCTTTTTATGTAGCACAGATACTTCTTCAGGCTCGCAAAGAAGCAAAATATTTTGTATTGAAGTAAACAATAT
>ERZ773035.31-NODE-31-length-114924-cov-11.724469_pt1 | contig 114924 bp, 102 predicted proteins | sample MGYA00511487_ERZ773035 | MGnify/ENA primary metagenome ERZ773035 (study PRJEB29015, sample SAMEA2737985) | human oral metagenome | biome: human oral; feature: human-associated habitat; material: dental | place: China | collected 2024 ... | reverse complement strand
CTACGTCGGCAATGCGGATAATATCGTCGACAATGGTAGGATTCGGTTTCGTAGGGAATCCTTCTCGTTGACCGAGAGCAGCTACAAAATCGATGTCGCCGAAGTAGTGAGCTACCATAGGAGTAGTTGCCGACTGGTGTTTGTTCGATGCAATAGCTATCTTTATACCCTCGCGCTCAATGGTTTTAAGCATATCGACGATACCCGGATATGGAGCGGTATTGTCGGTGCAGTGAGCAGCGTAGTAAGGCATCATTACCTTACGCATCTTCTTTACCCACTCGTCGTTTTTACACTCATCGGGGAGCGAACGATATAGAAGCATATCTACTCCATTACCAACGAAGTAACGATACTTATCTTCGGGGTGCTGTGGATGTCCGTAGTGCTGCAGAGCATAGTTGGTAGCAATGGCAAGGTCTAAGACCGAATTTATAAGAGTGCCGTCGAGGTCGAAAATCACGAGTTTATACTTGTACATGATATTATACTTTTTCGAAATTTGCGGCAAAGATACGAAAGTATTGCCGAATATGACGTAGATTTATCTGTGTGTTGTAGATATTTGCCTGCCCGAAGGATATATTTACCCGAAAGATACCGATATGGATTCGGTATCGATATATCTATTCATCAACGATATAAGCGAGTGTCTGATGGGCGATGATGAGAGTTTTACTCTTGTCTGACCGATGTCTAAACCGGTGTTTTGGACTGCAATGAGGATAAAATAGACTATATCTTCGTCGCCGTCGACCTCGAACACATTGGCTAAACGTACGTCGAGGTCTCTGAGAGCCACTACGAAAAGTCTCTTGTCGTCGACCAAAGCAAAGAGTGTTTCTCCCACGTTGTTAGAAGTATATTCGACTAAATCGAATAGCTTTCGGGCGATAAAATCGGCTACTCCCACAGCGTAGAGCCCCACCACGCCGAGCGAATCGAACCGCCGCACGACGACACCAACCCGCCGAAGATAGCTTCTCTTGGCAGGCAGGTAAGCCGACGGCTCTCTGTCGTCGAATAGTTCTATAGGCACAAGAGCAAACGTGCTGTTCATATGTTTTACTTGCTATTGATGACGTTACCAACGGGATTGGCGTAGATGCCGAGGAAAATATTGCGGAGCTCTTCTCTGTCGCCCTCCAAGAGACTCAGAGCTTTGTCGGTATAGGATATAAACGCTTCGCGCTGAGTATGAGTATACTCGGAGGCAAAGTCGCTGCCATTTGCAAGGAGGTCGAAAGCAATATAATTGTTCGGGAAAAGTCGGTAACCTCCGTAGATACGCCTATCGATGTCTTGTGCAAGCAGACGGAACTTATCATTGTGTGAAGCAGAGTCGTATCGGGCGAGTTCGTCGGCTCCTATCGGCGGGCAGATGGTGTAATGAATACGTCCCTTGTATTGCATTATGCCTGTAATGATGCTGTTGATATCTTCGTTTGCCGTCTTGGTGTATGAGCCGTTTTTGCGGCTGAGATAGATTTCTCGCGTCTTGAGGATATCGCAAGGCTCGTATTCGTAAGATACGGCTATGGGAGCAATGTTCATCTCCGCCAAATTGTCGGCGAAAGGCTTATCGCTACTCATCGCAAGCATCTTGACGACAGCCACTTGTGTCTTATCGTCGCCGTCCTTGGTGCGTCCATTGCGTTGAGCTATCCAAGTAGACTCGTTCTTGTGTGTAATAGCATACCTCATATAGTCCGATACATTTTGCGAATTGACGAAAATCTCCTTCGCCGTACCTCCGCGTATTATCTTGAACATCTTGTTTATCTTACCGATATCGACCACTATCTGCGGGCGCATCAGATTGCTACCGAAGGTTATTTCCGAAGTCTTGATATGGTTTGCATAAAATATAGTCTGCAATATTGCTGAGTCGAGCACTATATCACGGTGGTTCGATATGTATGTATAACTCTTCTTCGGGTCGATAAGGTCGATACCGCTGTATGATAGATCTGCGGCGGTGGCTCTTACGATGTTGCCGATAGCTTTATCCATTACTTTCGCTTGGAAATCGTAGACCGACGCAATTCGGCGGAAGTCGTCGACAAAACCCTTATAATCTTCGTTCGGGAAAACGTATCGTACTATCGGCTCAAACAAAGAGTCTGAGGCAATTCTTGCGACTGCCTCAGGCACTTCATTATCGTAATACGGACGATATTCGTCCAAGATATTCTGTTGTATCAAAACGTCGGTATTATGATTTTTTGAAATTAATCTTGAAAGTCAATTTGTTGTTAGGTTCGTCTTTGGGATAGAAAGTATAGGTGATGAAGTTATCGCCATCTCCTTCCGGTAAACAATGAAAGTCTACGTCTGACCCATTAGCAGGTATATTATATTCAAGCTTTTGTTCTTTTTTAGTATTGCCAGGGGCACAATTTTCTCCCATACATAAGGCATCTTTTGTGCCTTCTTTTCTCTGAATATCGGCGACTAATTTCATTTCCATATTAGTGGTAAGTTTACCTGTAATTCCACGTTCTTCGTCTCCGAATATAGGATGTTTATGTTTTGTATTAACCACAAAAGAATCCCCGTCTTTTACTACCTTCATATTACCGTCTATGGGTAATTTTACTTCGAATTTCACCTTTTCGGGTTCGTTCTTGTCTGGTGTGTTGTTCTTGCAAGAAACAAGAATCATAGAGCATACTGCTAATGCTATTAAACTGATTTTTTTCATCTTATTTTCCTTTGTTTTTTATTTTGTAATTAAATTAATTATCTCTTTTTTTTACCTTGCCGTTACTGCACTTTTGCCGTGCCGGCTGTTATTATCTCTTTGGTATCGGTATTGATTACGACACCCACTACCGAGCAGTTTTCGAGTTTCCACTTATCGTTTTTCACCTCGTAGCTCAGGGTCTTGTCCACGGTACCTGCTGTGGAGAGCGATATGCTCTCGCCCCACAAACCGTTGATAGCAGTACGCAGTACGTGGTTGTGTACGTAGTCATTGCGAGGAGTACCGCCGTCGTTTTGGTAGCCTACTATACTATCTTCGATGAGCCACAGTATCAGTGCTGTACTGCCCGATACTGCCGACTGTGCGGTTACCTTAGAGGCAATATTCAGATTGGTGGTGTCGCCTTTGGTTTCCTTTGTGACAGTAAGCGATACTTCTACGGGCGTATCTTGTGTGATACGTTCCAAAACGGCACTGTTCCACAGCGTGTAGTCGAAGATGTATTGTGTCTTGTATTGTACGAAATCCACCATACCCGAAGGCAGTACTATCTTCGACAAGTCGCCGAAAGCCTTGTAATACTCTGTAGCTTCGGGGCATTTTAGGTCGAATGTGGCGTGGTGGTTGAAGCTACAATCGGGATACATTGCTATGCCTATTATCTTTTCGCCCACCAGCTCGTGCATCGAGCTTAATACTTTGGCGGCTTTGGGGCAGTTGGTGCAGTCTACTCCCGTGAAGTCTATCACTACGACAGGTTTCTTGAATGAAGAGGCGTCGAGAGGGGTAGTCCTGTCGCTTACCGGTATATTGTCGCAGGCTGTCAGCAGTGCCGCAGCCAGCAGTGTCATAAATATACTGTTTCTTATGCTCATAAGTTGTTTGCTTTTATCTGTTTTTTGAAAATCGTTTTAAAAAGTCATATTATACGATACCTGCAATCCCTTGAATGCCGGTACATATCGACACACGCCCCCCGAACAGTTGTAGCCCGCACGAGTACGTCCGTATGCTACCTGTATTCTGTGAGCTCCGAGATTGTAAGTAACTCCCACGTTGTAGTAATTCAGCTTGGTGGAGCCTATGTTGAACATATTCTGCCCAAACACCATAAGGTTGCCAAAGAGCGAGGCTTCTACCAGCCCGAATATCCAGTCGCCTTGGTTTGTACGTTCTATCGGTTTTCTGTATGTCGGTGAAGCGGGATCTTCGGTTCCGCTGTATGGACTTGCTATGAGGTATTGCAGCTCGTAACGGAGCGAGAAGTCGTCTGTGATATGGTTTTTGCCTTCGAATATGAATATATTCGACGTTACTATATCTTCGGGTTCGCTTACTATCACTCTCGGGTTGTATTGTTGAAACAGATAAGTGGCGTTGAACGAGAACGATTTGGATATTTTCTTTGTCAATTCGACGTTGATATCAGTGTAGTACGTTTCACCGAAACCGAAGAACGGCGCAGTGTAGCCGTCGCTGCCCTTGATATTGTATTTGGGGTTTGGGTCGCCGCTTACGAGGCGATTGTTACCGTCGAGGTCTTTGAGGTACTCTTTCTGCAAGCCGCATACGTACGAAGCGTTGAGTTTTACGGTAGTGCCGTATTTGCCTCCCAGCGGAGTCTCTTTTTTGAAAGTATATCCGAAGCTACCCTGTATAGCCCATTCGCCTGCAGGCTGTGTAGCATACGGACGTAGAGCCGCCAGAGCATAAGTGTGTGTCTGGGTGAAAGCGGGTAGGTGGTTGATAAATGCTGCACTGCCGCGTTGTGTACGGATACTGCGGTATGCCATATTGTCGCTGCGTTTTACTTGCAACATAGCACTCAGTCCCTTGCGGGAGTATGTACCCGAGAGCAACAGCGCCGAACCATCTTTGTAGATATATTCGTTGTCGGCACTTGGGTCGTTGGCTTTGAGGGCATACTCCGCAAGTAGACCGAAATTGCCTTTCTGCAATTGTAGACGTATGTCGCCTGCGGCAACATTTTCGGGGAGATTCAGTTTTTGTGTAAGTGTCCTGTAAATATTCTCCTTCGGCTGATATTTGCTCACAAACGATGCTCCAAGCATTACGTTCCAATCGTTATCTTGCAGATACTTAACCCATTCGTTTATATTGAGTTCTAGGTCGCTACCCCATACTGCTCCCTGCGTGAAGTCGAATCCCCAAGCGTTTGACTCGTCGTAGTTGAAATACACACGTTGCATGCCGCCAAGTAGCTTGAAACGTATGCCACTATACGGTTGTAAGAATAGCCTTGCTCCGCGTAGAGAGTTGTCGATACCGAGCGAGCGTTCTTCGTATGTACGGAATATTAGCCCGCTACCGAATTGGTCGTAGAAGTTGCCTACTGTCAGGGTGTTATTTTTGAATTTTCCCGTAACGTAGAAGTTGGGTATACCTGCCCCGGCAAATTCTTTCTCGAAGCCGGGTAGAGGCTTGTTGAGCAGTTCCAATCGTGCACCGGCATCGACATATTGACTGCCGAAATTGAGATTCAAATATGTGTTGGACAGGAATTTATCCGTTACAGCACCTGTACCGATGACGCTATCTGCCTGCGGGAAAAGCATATCGCTCTGAATGCTCCCCGACAAGTAGGTGGTGCTATTCTCCTGAGCCAATGTGTCTACACAAGCGGCGGCAGACAAAAACACCGCCAAAACAAAAGCAATAACTCTGACGTTCAATCTCATTGTTGCCTGAGGTTTATTTATTACCTATCAATTCTCTGACTTTCTCAATAAGATGGTTCTCCGAGCCGTCGGTATAGCCGTTGCGCGAATCCACTATTTTACCGTTGCCATCTACGATGAACACGGCAGGAATCATCGTAACGCCCAGTGCACGTTTGAAGTCGCTGTTGGGGTCGAGCAATACTTCGTATTCCCATTCGTTCTGGTCTACCAGAGGTTTCACTTTGTGTATGTTCTGAGCCTCGTCGATAGAGACGGCATATAGCTTTACTCCTGTCTCTTTCTGCCATTCGTCGTACACCTCGGCAATAGCTTTCAGTTCTCTTTGGCAGGGTTTGCACCACAGAGCGAAAAAGCTTATTATAAAGGGTTTTCCGTCGTTGCTGAGGGTCTCTGTCGAGATGGTTTTACCGTCGAGGGTTTTGAGTGTTACTTTTGGTAACTGGGCAAATGTTGTTGCCGACAATAAGGCTACGATAGCCACTAATAATGCTTTTCTCATATTATTTTACTATTTTAAAAATACAAATGTAATTGTTTTATATTGATTCATATTCCGATTCGACTATTTTTGTTTGCAAAGGTTTTATGCTACTTCTCTTGTTCGTCGTTTTTTTCTTCTAAAACAGCCTCTTTCGTCTCTTTTGTTGTTTCGGTTTCTTTCTTATTTTTCGTTTTTTTCTTCTGTTTTCTATATTTGGCTATCAACGATTTGAGCGAGTTGAAGCTCTCCTGATACATCACTCCGATGCCTTGTGTATACGGAGCGTCTTTGAAGTCTTGAATGCTATTGGTACGGTTGTAAACCTTGGCTGCAAGTCGTCCCGATTGGTTGAGTTTGTATTCGACTTCGAAGTCGAGAATGGCGTTGTTCCATCCTTTGTTTTGTTCGGGAGTGGGCTGTGCCGTTTTTTTCAAATCATCGTCTCTATATCCCAAGCTACTGTTAATCATTATTCTTTCGTTTGGAGCATAGTTTATATTTACTCCGTATTCGTTGTTTCGTGTGCCTGCCGTCTGGTCTTGTTCGAGTTTTATATTGACTCCTATGGTAAACTTATCGGATATCTGTGAAAGCAAGTTGTTGAGCTGGCTACCTAATGTAGAGGCTACCAACGATATAACGTCGGATGTAGTCTGGTTGCCCTGATTTGGCTGCTCGTTGTTTGGCATATTCGAATTGGGATTGTAAAAGCGACCGAAGGCCAAAAGATATATTATTTGACGATTCATCATTTCTTCGGTATTGATAATGTTTTTCAATGCCCTACGGGTATCGTCGGTAGAGTTTGGCAGTTCTATATCGAATGTTATATTCGGACTGGTGAGTACTCCCGATAGGTTCAGGATACAGTTTACAGGTATCATAGCGTTTGATACCGATTTCACCGTTGGGTCGAATAGCCCTTTTACTGAGGCTCTTGTCTTGTGTATGGCTTTCAGGTTGATAGTAGGATTCGTTGGGTCGCCGTTCCAGACGAGAGTAGAGCCCGGCGATATTGAGAACTCTCTTTCAAGTGCTTGCTGGAAGGTAAATAAATATTTACCTTCTGTCAGAGTATAAGCACCTTTGAGCGACATATCTTCTGTCTTACTGTTGTATCCGATATTGAAAATACCTTCGCCGCGGGCTTGTATCATATCTCCCGAAGTCTGGTCGATAAGTAGTTGGAGTTGTGCGTTGGGGTTGACGTTTACCGTAAGATTTAGGTTTACGGTAGATGTCGGAGGTATTTTTGTCATTTGTTTGCCCGACGACATTTTTGAAGTACTGTCTGCTGTGGAGAACGATAGAAAGTTGTTTGTCGAAGAAGAGGCCGACGCAGCATCGTCGAGAGCTATTACAACCTTGGTATTGGGCTCTACTATAGCGATATAATTAATATCGCTGTGTGCTTCGGTACCGCTTATAGTGCCGTATCCCGAGGCATATACCTGCCCGAAAAACGGCATATCCGAAGACTTTCTTCTATTGAATATCAGTATATTGCTACCCTGTATATCTATCTTATACTTAATATTATCGATAAAATGGCGATGCGAGACATACCCGTTGGCAATAGCCTTATTGCCTTGGCTATCGAATAGTTCGATATTGTTTATAATGATTTTATCTTTTGTAAGTTCGAGCGTATCGCTGAAGTAGAAGTCCGACCCGAGAATATCTATTTTTATACGTCCTTTGTCGACTGCTGCTTTTGTTTCGACAGTGGTACTTCCCTCTTTAAGATTTGCTCCGAGCCGGAACCACCCCGTACCGTAACCGTCTACTTCGGCAAGTATCGTCTTTACAAACTTTTCGATGAATCGAAGCCTTAGCTGATGAGCCTCGCCTGCTATGAAAAGTGAGTCTCTGAAAACAAACCATTTACCTTTAAGAGTAGCCGCCGACATAGTGCTATCGTTAGATACTTTCCCCTCGAAATCGAGACTTTGGGTGTTGTGGTTGAACTGTGAAACGGCTTGCATCTTACCTACCGAATATCCGTTGAATATAAAGTCGCTGGAGGCTACGCTCAACTCTACCAAAGGTCGGTCGAATACTTGCGATAGCGTAGCATTGCCCGTTACTATGCCTCCAAACGATATTGCAGCATCTTTGGGTAAAAGCGACGATACGAAGCCCAAATCTATATCGTTGAGCGAGAGTTGCAACTTGTCTTCGGCGAGTTTCGAGGCTACTCCGTCTATTTTTATACTTTGGTTTGCATTGGATATAGCGAAGTGGTTAATAGTTAATGTTTTGAAGTCGGTAAAGATAGACGATTTCCGTACGTCGAATATTTTATTTTTTGCCTCTATCTGTGTTGGTAATATGTTGACATCTAGATTTAAATCGTTGTTTATACCTCTCGATAGTTTGGCGTTTGTAAATATTTCACCTGCCAGAAAGTTTTTTCGGTCGAAGTTTTTCCACGCTATAAGCATATTTATCGAATCGCTTTCGAAATCGGAATTAATAGCTACAAGTATCGAATCTTGAGGAAGTTGCACAGACGACGAAGCAACGAACTTAATATTTTGAGCGTCGTTGTAACAGTTGAGTCGGGTAGAATTGAGCCGAATATTTCCATTTACAAGCTGTGGAATCTCTATGCCAAGGTTAAACATCTGTACGTCGCCGTTGTAGAAGCCCGATACGGTGCTCTTTCGGGTTGTAGTCCAACCTATATTGAGTACGTCGCATAGCTTTTTGAGAGGCTCTATTTCGAAATAAAATCCCAAGTTGTTTCTGGTAGCAAAATCGTATTTTGCCCCAAACCCATCTTCCGTCTTGCGTAATATTGGTATGACGCTATATATCATATTCATAATGTCAGACGGCACTTTTGCAAATGCATATTTGCCTGATATATAGCCGTTTATTAAATCGGATTCTACGATAGTCTGTAGCGAATCGTTATGTGTTTTCGACGATATGTATATCTTGTCGGTAGTGTATATGCCGTTGTTTTTTATGGCAATAGAGTCTAAGACGATTGTTCCGTTGATATTCTCTATTTTATTACCTGTGAAGTTGGCTGCAATGCCGAAGTTGAGCTCCAGATTTTCGTACCCTTCGATGAGACTGAGCCTATTAGGCCTGAAATGTCGTACCGAGGCTTCGAATTGGAACTTCTTATTTATCTTTTCATTCAAATCGACAAGCCCGTGAAATCGTACTTTGCCGTTTTCGTCGTCGAGCGAGGCATTACCCTCGAAGCGATTTCGTGCGATTTGCCCATTGAGTGAAATATTGTTGTAAGTGTATCCATTGAATACCAATGTCTTTATATTTGCATTTACATTGCTCTCGAAAGGGACGTTTTGCCCTGCGTGTACCTCTGCGTATGCCTCTACGACTATACTGCTCAGCCCATTGTCGTCGTCCATTATACGAGAGAGATCGAGTCCGTCGGGGCAACTTATGCGACCATCGATATCGAATGTCGACAACCGGTGATACGACTTGATATTGAGGTCGGTATATACGGTACCTATGTGAGTGCGGAGATTGCCTATTATCTTGATATTGTTGAGATAACCGCTTATCTCTCCTTTGTACGAAAATTCCTTTATCCGCACTATCTCTTGCGGCAATACCAACGGTTTGCGGTTGAATACGGCTATTAGGTCTTGTATTTTAGGAATATATCCGTACAGATTTTCGATATTGCACGAGATATATGTTTTTTCGATGTCGGGCAACCCTACCAGACGCATATTGCCAGTAAAAGCCAATGAATTACCGCTACGCACCGACAATTGTCGGACAAGAATATCTTCCAAGACACCCTCGGCAGATAGTTTTATCGAAATATTGCCGTCGATATTACCAATCTGAGGTGCTGTGGGAGCAATATCTGCAGGAGCTATGTCGGCGGTAAAGCCTTTGAGCAATATCCTTTTATGAGCCTGCATTCCAAGTACCAGAGTATCTATCGATAACTCAGAGTGTGGCAAAGAGATACTTGTCTTGTTTATTGTGAGATTGCTATCGGTAAGCAAGAATGCGGTTTCGAGGTTTTTCAATTTGAGCCCCGACCGTTCTACGAAGCTAAGGCTGCCGACTCTACCTTTGTAATAGTTTTTATCTATCATATCTACTACAAACTGCCCGTTTATCTCCGACAGTAATATATTTGCGGCATCGAACGTTTCGCTCTTCTCGGAAGGCGATTTCGTCAAATCTCGGTACGACAGACTGCTATTTATCAGGCGGATATCTTTTATCTGCAATACAAAACTCCACTTCGAATCGGTCTTGCTCGTCGTCTCGAACAATCGGCTCAGTACAGACACGTTCGTATTGCCTGCTTTGTCGGTAACGATATTCATTTTTATACCGTCGAGAGTAACGCTATTGACCTCTACTTTCTTTTCGAATAGCTTCAAGATCGATATATTTGCCTCTACCTTACGTGCAAATAAAAGCGTATCGCTACTGAGGTCTTCTACGTACAAGCCTTCGACCGAAAACCCTTTGAATATACCGATATCTACCTTATCGACAGAGATTTTCGTACCAATCTTTCCCGATAGATTATCTACGACCTGCCTTACCACAAAATTCTGTATCGGAGGCAGGCTGATGAGCAAAGGGAGCATTATCGCTAGCGTTACAAGCAATATTACTAATATTCCGAGTGCTCTTCTTACGGTCTTATACATTCAAATAATTCTAACGAAACGACGACGAATTTATATATGCAAAGGTATAGTTTTTTCACATATTACACGTAAAACGAGAGTGTTTTTTATGTCGCCCTCCCCTATTTTGTACCGAAACATTCACTCCGCTTTAGAATCACATTTCTCGCTAAGCTTTGTAAATATTTCCGGGGAGCATCTTTATTACTCCTTTAAATTCGAGCATTACCAGTATCGCCGATAGCTTCTGAATAGGGATACCCAGTGCTCTGCTGAGGTCGTTTGCCGAAGCCGGTATGTCTCTGATTTTGTCTACTATAAGCTGCTCTTCGTCCGACAAAGAGACGAACATAGAGGCTTGTTGAGGTTTTTGATGACTTCTGTCCCATTCCAAGATATCGAGCATATCGGCTGTATCGGTTATCATTTGAGCTTGGTTGGTCTTTATCAGGTTGTTGCAGCCTTGCGAAAACTTATCGTCGACTCTTCCGGCGAAGGCAAATACGTCGCGGTTGTAGCTATTGGCTGCTTGTGCCGTAAGCAGTGCCCCGCCCTTGCAGGCACTCTCTATTATCACCGTCGCATCCGACAGACCGGCTATAATCCGATTGCGTTGTACGAAGTTCGACGGATCTACCACAGTATTAGTAGGATACTCCGATACGATAGCTCCGCCGCGCTCCAATATATTATCGGCTAACTGCTTGTGTCGCTTAGGATATACCATATCGAGCCCGTGTCCTACTACGGCTATGGTAGGTATATTCTCTCTGAGGGCTGCCTTATGTGCCTCTCCGTCTACGCCATAGGCGAGTCCGCTTACTATTGCGATATTGCCGATAGTCTTAGGTATCTGGCAGATAAAGTTGTCGGTGAGTTCCCTGCCGTATGCTGTCATATTGCGGGTGCCTACCACAGCTACGAGTTTTTCCGTATCGAGATTTGCCTCGCCTCTGCGATAAAGTATCGTCGGGGCGTCTTCGCACTCTCTGAGGCGGTATGGATACTCTTCGTCGAGGACGAAATAGGTCGTTATATTGTTTTTTTCGATAAACTTAGTCTCTGCTTCGGCACGCCGTAGAGCCTCGTCTCTATCGTTTTCGGAAATGATTATATCGCCGAGTCCCGAAATTCTGGTATTGATGCTTTTTCTACTAAATACCTGTTCGGCAGTGCCATATATGGATATCAAGTTGCGTATCCTTATCTTTCCTATGCCTTTTATGAGTGTAAGGGCTATTTCGTAGAAATGGTTCATCTCCGGTTTTTATCGTTTTTATAATACAAAAGTAATGATTTTTTTCGTCTGTTTCTATCGCTTATGCAAGGTTAGCTCTCACCGACAATTTGGCAGAAAACGGTGTTTTTTTATAAAGTTTTACCTTATAGCGAGCTTATAGACACCTTATAGACATCTTATAGACGTAACATACCTTTATTCTCCTGACAATATGTCGCTATTGGTGATAAAATCAGCTTTTTGCTATTGCTTAATTGCAAAATTTAAACTTATAGTTTGTAATTCGCAATTAATTATTACCTTTGCAGTCTGTTTTTCTGCGGCTGTGGTGTAATTGGTAGCCACGCCAGACTTAGGATCTGGTGCTGAGAGGCGTGGGGGTTCGAGTCCCTTCAGCCGCACACAAAGCGAGGCTATTCTACGAAAAGGATAGTCTCGCTCTTTTGTTCGAAGAGAGTTGTATGTTTTTTACAAATAACATTAACACAATATTAATCAATATATTAACACAAAAAAACAATGACAAAGATTTTCAGTCTGTTTATACTATGTCTCTTGGTGGTTGCCTGCGGCAAAAAGCCCACCCCAAAGCCTTACGAATACTTCCGTATCGACCTGCCCAAACACGAATATCGTACGGTCGACAGTCTGCCCGACATAGCCTTTCAGATATCGAAGTACAGCAAAATAAGCGACTACACGGGCGGCGATGTAAAGGGATACAATATCGACTACCCTGCTCTCAACGGCAGGATACACCTGACATATATGCCACTCGACCTCGACTCGTTCATAGTGGTTACCGAAGACAGCCGCCGTCTTGCATACAAACACACGATAAAGGCTAATTCCATCATCGAAAACTACTACGAAAACGATACGACGAAGGTATACGGCGTGCTATTCAAAATATCGGGCAATGCGGCTTCGCCCGTGCAGTTCTTCATTACAGACAGCGTCAAGAATTTCTTGCGGGGAGCACTCTATTTCAACAACATACCCAACTACGACTCTATAATGCCCGTAGCAGATTATGTACAAGAAGATATAGAACGACTTATAGAAAGTATGCACTGGAAGTGATTTTTTTTGTACCTTTGTGCTTCGTAATTTTGGATAAAAAATACAGATAAGATATGGAAATACTAAAAAGATTTATCGAGACGGCAAAGTCGAATCCGCAACGAATCGTTTTGCCTGAGGGCGACGAGCCCCGCACACTGAAAGCCGCCGACAGAATCATTAGCGACGGCATTGCCAAAATAATCCTGCTCGGACAGAGCGACAAGATACTCGCTCTGGCAAAAGAAAACGGGTTGAAGAACATCGAACGGGCAACTATCATCGACCCGCAGAAGAGCGCGGATGCGGAGAGATACACCGACCTACTCTTCGAACTGAGGAAAAACAAAGGTCTGACACGCGAACAAGCCGTAGAGCTCGTAAAAGACCCGCTATATTTCGGCTGCCTTATGATAAAATCGGGCGATGCCGACGGCGAACTCGCAGGAGCACGCAACACTACGGGCAATGTACTTCGTCCCGCTCTGCAGATAATAAAGACACAACCCGGCATAAGCGTAATATCGGGAGCTATGCTGATGTTCTGCAAAGAGAAAGCATACGGCGAAGACGGTTTCTTGCTCGTGGCAGACGTAGCGGTAATGCCCAACCCGACAGCTCAGGAGCTTGCTCAGATAGCTGTTTGCACAGGCAGGACAATGAAAAATATGATAGGTATCGAACCGAAAGTGGCTATGCTCAGCTTCTCTACCAAAGGCTCGGCACAGCACGAATTTGTAGACAGAGTGGTAGAGGCTACGGGAATGGCTCAACAGATGGCACCCGAACTCAAAATAGACGGAGAGTTGCAGGCAGACGCCGCACTCGTACCTTCGGTAGGTAAGTTCAAAGCACCGGGCAGCCCCGTGGCAGGCGAAGCCAACGTATTGATATTCCCCGCTTTGGAAATAGGCAATATAGCCTACAAAATGGTCGAAAGGCTCGGCGGTGCCGTATCGGTAGGTCCGGTACTGCAAGGTATGGCTGCTCCCATCAACGACCTGTCTCGCGGATGTTCGGTAGACGATATTTACTATATGACGGCTATTACAGCCAATCAGGCTATTACGGCTAAAAAACAGTGATTATCGATTTCGTAGACAAAATGAACGCATTGATAAAAACTTCGTATCGTTTTCCCAACCAGACTGCCGTGTACAACGGTAAAGTACGCGATGTCTATACCATCGGCGGCAAAGAGTTGGTGATGATTACTACCGATAGGATTTCGGCTTTCGACGTGGTGATGCCTCGCGGAATACCTTTCAAAGGACAGATATTGAACCAAATAGCAGCTAAGTTTTTGGACGAGACCAAAGACATCTGCCCCAACTGGAAGCGTGCCACACCCGACCCTATGGTTACCTGCGGCATAATGTGCAAAGGGTTCCCAATAGAGATGATAGTACGCGGGTACCTGTGCGGCAGCGCGTGGAGAGACTATAAAGCGGGAGCAAAAACTATCTCGGGAGTACCGATACCCGACGGTATGCGTGAAAACGAGAAGTTCCCCACACCGATAGTTACCCCCACGACCAAGGCGGAGCTCGGACGGCACGACGAAAATATCTCGAAAGAGGAGATAATAGCCCAAGGGCTTGTAAGTGCCGAAGACTACGCCGTTGTGGAGCGTTATGCTCTGGCTCTTTTTGAACGCGGCACGCAGATAGCCGACCGACGCGGGCTTATACTTGTGGATACCAAATATGAGTTTGGTACTGCCGACGGTACGATATATCTTATGGATGAGGTACATACGCCCGATTCGTCGCGCTACTTCTACAAAAACACCTATCGCGAGCTTTTCGAAGCGGGCAAGCCGCAGCGGCAGCTCTCGAAAGAGTTTGTCAGACAATGGCTTATGGACAACGGCTTCCAAGGCAAAGAGGGACAGAAGATACCCGAAATGACCGACGAGGTAGTTCGTGGCATATCGGAGCGTTACAGAGAGCTGTACGAACAGATTACGGGAGAGAAATTCACGGTATCGGACAACGAAGATATCGAACAACGTATCGAGAAAAACGTCTTGAATTATCTCAGTAAATAAACAGCGACAATAAAATATCGCTAAAAAAAGACGACCGTATCATTTGGTATGGTCGTCTTTTTTGTTGGGTATAGCCATGTGGACTAAATTATCCATAAAATTATATTTGGAAATTTGGCAGACCTTTTTTAACTTTGCCACGTAGTTATTAATTGGCAATAATTCATTGTAAACAAAAAATAAACCATGCTACTTGCACTCAAATAGCGGTTTTGCTCTCAAAGAGTGGTTTTAGACCTTCATTCACCTCCCAAAAGCAGAAATATTATATTGGTACAAATTTATAATTCAAATCGTTATGAAACAGATAAATGTATTAGCCATAGTGTTATGTTTACTCGTATCGTGTAATCGCAATACTATAAAAACAAATAAAAACTGTGGAAGAGAACCCGACTTGGTAGGGCAAACCGTTCGGTTCAACCTGATGAATAAATCTATGACCTCTACTTTCAACATCATACAGTATGAAGAAGATGGAGTAGATGCCGAAAATGTTACAATCTCAGATACAGACGAAAATATGCTGCAGTTTTTTATCAAATACTGTGCAGGCAAAAACATAGTATTCAAAGACCATATAATGGCGTTTGTAATATATACCAATTCCATTGCCAGCGAAAGTACTGTAAATGACGACCAAGTAAAAGGAATCACCGTATATACGGTAAAGGGAAACAGAATCATGCATCATCTGTTCCTACGAGACAGCAATAATAATTTTTATGAAGAAGAAAATGTCAAGGTAAGAGTCCCTTGGATTACATCCAATCATATTTCTTTCTATACTAAGAATTATGTCTTCCCCGACAATCAAACTCATTCTACTATTGTTATTGATGGAAAGTTGTCTTACAAAATTTGGAAAAATCTTGACAGATACTGGACTTCGATTATAACATATGAGGTCAATTCCAGACCAAATCCTAAAGTAAGGACTATCAAGTACAAACACGGGGGCTCCGTAAGCGGTTGTAAACTATAATTCGCATAAAAGAATAGACTCACTATTATTCTTTTTTCCCCTCATAAAGGGATACGATAAATAAGGAAAATAATTTATACCTTTGTGCCGTAAAATTGAAGGCAGATAAATATCCTCAATAAATTTTATATCTAACATCATTTTTATCGATAAATGCTCGAATACGAACAAGATTCTACATTTAGCACACTTCCACAAATACCCGACAGAGAGTTACACGAGGAGTGCGGCGTATTTGGTGTATTTGGCGTGCAGAATGCTGCCAACCTCACGTACTACGGCTTGCACTCGCTGCAACATCGCGGGCAGGAGGGGTGCGGCATAGTAGCGTGTAACGACGGCGTATTCTCCAACGTCAAAGGCGAAGGGCTGGTAACGGAGATATTCAACGAGAAAAATCTGTCGTCGCTCGAAGGCAATGCATCTATCGGGCACGTACGCTACTCCACTGCCGGCGGCGGAGGTATCAAAAACGTGCAACCGTTCGTATTCCGCCACCATACGGGCAATTTTGCCTTGGCACACAACGGCAACCTCGTCAATTCGAGGGAACTGTCGAACTACCTCGAAGACAGGGGAAGTATCTTCCAATCGACCTCCGACTCGGAGATACTGGCACATCTTATAAAAAAAGAGAAAGACGAGGCAGCCAAACTCTACAACATCATCGAAGCGTTGAATATGATAGAGGGAGCTTTCGCTTTCCTTATCCTTACAGAAAACAAACTCTATGCCGCCCGCGACAAATATGGGCTGCGTCCGCTCTCGATAGGACGGCTCAACGGCGGATATGTTGTCAGTTCGGAGACCTGTGCCCTCGACATTGTCGGAGCAGAGTTCATAAGAGACGTCGAGCCGGGTGAGATAGTCGTCTTCGATCGAAACGGTATGACATCGACAGATTATTCGAAATTCAAACATCATTACCTGTGTGCGATGGAGTTTGTCTACTTCTCGCGTCCCGACAGCGATTTGGAGCGTTGCAACGTACACTCGTTCCGCAAAGAGAGCGGCAAACTGTTGTTTGAAGAGGCTCCTGCCGACGCCGATATAGTAATCGGCGTGCCCGACTCATCGCTGAGTGCGGCGATAGGATATGCCGAAGCAAGCGGGATACCATACGAGCAAGGATTGGTAAAGAATAAATACGTGGGTAGGACGTTTATTCAGCCGTCGCAGGATATGCGTGAGAAGGGCGTAAAGATGAAGCTATCTGCCGTGCGTTCGATAGTGAAAGACAAACGCGTGGTGCTCATAGACGACTCGTTGGTACGCGGCACCACATCGCGACGTATAGTGGCTATGCTACGCGAGACAGGCGCCAAAGAGATACACGTCCGCATTGCTTCGCCACCGATAACACACCCCTGTTTCTACGGCGTAGACACGAGCACCTTCGACGAACTGATGTCTGCCCGCAAGAGTGTAGAGCAGGTGCGTCAGGCTATCGGAGCCGATACGCTGGCGTTCTTATCGCAGGAGGCTCTCTACAAGTCGGGTTGCCGCAAGGAGCTTTGCCTTGCCTGCTTCAGCGGCAATTACCCCACGGCTCTCTACCAGAGCATCGACGAGGCAAACAAAGAAGGTAAGTTTTAGGTGTCATGTTTAAGCGTTTAATTGTTGAAGCAGTGTAGGGTGGAAATAAAAAAGGGACTAACCACACAAGGCTCGCCCCTTCATTTTTACTTCTTAATTTTTCATTCAAACGCGTCAGCGTTTTACCATCTTTGCTATTGTGCCATCGGCTCTGACAGTGTAGACACCTGCGGGTAGGTACGAGACTTCTACACGGTCTGTATCAGCGGAGTGGGCTACTTCGGTGCCGTATATGTTATTATTGCTGTCCGATAAAATGATTACTTTTGGGCATTGTTTGATTCTGTTTTGCTGATACAAGCACAATTAAATAAAAGGGGCTGACCTTCTACCAGGGAATCAGCCCTGTTTTTTTATCCAATCCAAAAACTTTATCGGACAGCAATAATTTTTTATCGATAGTTTTGTGTACATATCCTATGGAAATGTGTTAAACGACATATTAGTAGAACTCCACAACGAAAGACATATATGGCAGATAATATTCTTTCGTAACTATTTTGTATCTTTGCAGCCATAAAAATCATAGTAATTTAAAAGATTATACTTTTTCGAACCACTACAAAATATGGCAGTAAGTTATCAGCAAGCAGGCGTTAATCTCGAGGCAGGCTACGAGGTAGTAAGCAGAATAAAAAAACATGTATCGTCGACCTCCCGACTCGGCGTGATGGGTAATATCGGAGCTTTTGGCGGTATGTTCGACCTGTCGGCATTGAAACTCAAAGAGCCCGTACTCGTAAGCGGTACCGACGGCGTAGGTACCAAACTCAAGATAGCCTTCGCCCTCGACCGACACGATACTATCGGCATCGACGCCGTGGCTATGTGTGTCAACGACGTGCTGGCACAGGGAGCCGAGCCTCTCTTTTTCCTCGATTATATAGCCATCGGCACCACAGACCCTGCCAAGGTAGAGCAAATCGTAGCAGGCGTATCCGAGGGGTGTAGGCAGGCAGGTTGTGCACTCGTCGGCGGCGAGACAGCCGAGATGCCATCGATGTATCAGCAGGGCGAATACGACATAGCAGGCTTCACCTGCGGCGCTGTGGAGAAGTCGCAACTCATCGACGGCTCGCGTGTAGCCGTAGGCGATGTGCTAATAGGCATCGCCTCCACAGGCGTTCACTCCAACGGCTTCAGTTTGGTACGCAAAATCGTTGCCGACAATAATCTGGATTTGAATAAAATATACCCCGAGTTGTCCGACAGGCAGACTCTTGGCGAGGTGCTGCTCACCCCGACCAAGATATATGTAAAACCCGTTTTAGATGTCATACGTCGCTGCAACGTACACGGTATAAGCCACATCACAGGCGGCGGTTTCTACGAAAATATACCGCGTATACTTGGCAAAGGACAGGGTATCGAAATCAAAGAGGGCAGCTGGGAGATTTCTCCCGTATTCCGCTTCCTCGAAAGATATGGCAACGTACCGCACGACGAGATGTTCAACATCTTCAATATGGGTATAGGAATGGTCGTGGCGATGTCTGCCGACGAAGCCGACGAAGCCATAGCCATACTCGAAAAACACGGCGAGAAAGCAACGGTTATAGGCAAAGTAACCGACAAAGAAGGAGTGAAAATAAGCTGATACGCATACTGTGAGATACTGTTTTTTCTTAATATTTTTATTTGTAAGCCTATCGGCGATAAGCCAAGAGGTAGTGCTTTACGGCAATATCGGCGATAAAAATACGGGCGAAATCCTCATTGGAGCCTCGCTGAGCGTCGTCGATTTGAATCAGGGCACCGTAACCGACGACAAAGGCGAATATTCGCTCTCGCTACCCAAAGGCAAACACACGATAATAGTCTCCTCTACGGGCTACAAAACCGATACGTTAAACATCAATATCTCACAAGACACCCGCCGCAATATTCGTCTGTCGGCAATATCCACCATACTTAGCAGTGTAGAGATTTCTGCCGAGCAAAACCAAAATATCCGACGTATAGAGCCTTCTGTCAATCGCCTGTCGGCCACTGCCATCAAGGCAATCCCTGCGATGATGGGCGAGGTAGACATTGTCAAAGCCTTGCAGCTACTACCCGGAGTGCAAGCGGTAGCCGAAGGTTCATCGAACTTCAGCGTTCGCGGCGGCGGCTACGACCAAAACCTGATACTGCTCGACGACGCCACGATATACGGAGCATCGCACCTACTCGGATTCTTCTCGATATTCAACAACGACGCCATAAAAGACGTAAAACTCTATAAGGGCGATATACCCGTTGCCTTCGGCGGTAGGCTCTCGTCGCTGATGGAGGTACGTACAAAAGACAATATAACGAAAAAGCTGCGTGTAAACGGCTCCATCGGCACCATCTCGTCGAAACTCACGATAGAAACTCCCATCGTAGACGAGAAAGTAAGTCTTATGCTGTCGGGTAGGCGTACTTATGCCGATATATTTATCCCTCTTGCCAACGACAAATCGATAAAAAACGCCAAACTCTACTTTTACGACCTCAATGGAAGGTTCAACTGGACTATAAGCCGCAACGACCGTGTGTTCCTATCCGTATATTCGGGCAAAGACCACTTCAAAAATCAACTTGCAGGCATATCTTTCAGCAACAACGTAGGATCGGCAGGCTGGCACCACGTTTTTTCGCCCCAATTGGTATCGAATCTATCCGTCTTTACGAGTAAATACGACTACTTCCTGCTCGAGGACATATCCGAGGAGATTAGCTTCGACTGGAAGTCTGTGCTGAACGACATAGGCGGCAAACTCGATTTCACGTGGCTGCCCGACTCCAACAACAGTATACGGTTCGGCTATCAGGCTGTCCACCATCGTATAGACCCCGGCAAAGGCGGCGGTAGCGGGCAGAATACGCTGATAGACAACTCATCGTTTCAGCTCTCGCCTATGTATACGCTCGAACACGCTCTGTATGCCTCTCATCAGACGACACTATTCGACAAACTCGGCATTCGATACGGTCTGCGTCTGTCTATGATGAACAATCTCGGCAACGACTCCATAACGTACAACATACGCAACTATGCGGTGGTAGACTCTTTTTTCACAAAAAAAGGACAGATATACAACACCAACCTAAGGCTCGAGCCGCGTATCAGCCTCAACTACTCTCTGGGGCGGCACAACTCGATAAAAGCCTCATTCTCACACTCTGCCCAATACATACAGTTAGCCTCCAACTCTACGGCAGGCTCGCCGCTGTCGATATGGTTTTCGGCGTCGAACAACGTACGCCCACAGCTCTGCAACCAGTTTGTGTTCGGCTACTTCCACGACTTCTTCGACGGCACTCTCGAAACGTCGGCAGAGGTCTATTACAAGCACTACACCAATGTAATCGACTTCAAAGACCGTGCCCGACTGCTCGGCAATAAAGACCTCGAACGCGAGTTGCGGTTCGGTACGGGCTACTCTTATGGCTTCGAACTGATGATAGCCAAGCCTTCGGGACGTATCAACGGCTGGGTGAGCTATACCTTCGCCCGCAGCTTTCGTCAGATAGACGAAGTCAACGGTGGCGAACGTTATCGTTCGCCTTACGACAAGCCTCACAACATATCCGTCGTGGTAAACTACGAGCTCAGCAGGCGTTGGACGCTGTCGGCGACGTGGGTCTATTCCACAGGACAGCCCGTTACCTACCCCGAGGGGCGATATTGGGTCGGCGACATAGGCTCTACCGACGGCAAATGGGTGATTATCCCGTCGAAGAGAAACGCTTACAGGTTTCCCGACTTCCACCGTCTCGACCTATCGGCGACGTGGAAACTATCGCAGCCGCACAAACGATTTCAGCACGAACTGAACATATCTGTCTACAACGCATACGCCCGCAAGAACCCTTGGACGATATATTTTGTCAAAGACAAAGACAATCCCAACAAACTGCAAGGCAAGATGATGTATCTGTTCTCGATAGTGCCGTCGGTAAGCTGGAACTTCCATTTTTAGCCGATATCGGTGTCAACGATTTTCTGTTCTCTTACACGATTGAATAGTTAAACGATTAATCGTAAATCATAATTCATAATTAAATATTAAATATTACCTTTGCATCCTAATATCTTTCTAAAAAGGGATACTGCAAATATCATGACAATATAAATATGAAAAGAATCTTGTTCGCTATATCGTTGATACTGTTTGCTGTCTCTGTCGAGGCAGTGGGCAAGCAGCTCGTGTACAAAAATATCCCCACATCATATCATAAGCTTCTCGACAAAGCTCTGAGGCGGGCAGGCAGCAATGCTCCCGAACTTCGACAGGCGTTGAACAAGGCACCTCGCCAACAGGCAGAAGCCGTTGCTTTCCTCATCTCTTATATGCCGCAGCGAGACTTGCAGACACTCTCGTCGAGCTTTATCCTCGACAATGTCGCCTGTGCATACGAGGCAAAAGAGCGTTTCCCGTGGGGGAAATCGATACCCAAAGATGTCTTTTTCAACGACGTACTGCCGTATTGCGTTATGAACGAAACCCGCGACAATTGGCGTAGGGACTTCTACGAACGTTTTGCCAAATATGTGGCGGGAGCAAGAGATATATTCGAGGCGATAGAGGCTCTCAATAAAAATATCCGCAATGAGGTACAGGTCGACTACAATACCAAGCGTGAGAAACCCGACCAAAGCCCTTACGAGTCGATGCGTCAGAATATGGCGTCGTGCAGCGGACTCGCCGTCTTGCTTACAGATGCATTCAGAGCTGTCTGTATTCCATCACGCATAGCGGGTACGCCCAATTGGTACGACAAACGCGGTAACCACAGCTGGAACGAGGTATGGGCAGACGGCAAGTGGTACTTTACCGAGTATTACCCTTCGGGGCTCGATAAGAGCTGGTTTTTGTCGAGTGCAGGCAGAGCCGACGAACACTCGGCGGAGCACGCCATATACGCTACTTCGTTTCGTCCTACGGGCATTCACTTCCCGCTCGTATGGGATTCGACCATCACGTACGTCGCTGCCGAGAACGTAACGAAGCGTTATGTAGAGTTGTACCGCAAAGAATCGGCAGATAAGCTCAAAGGCGATTATATCAATGTGAAAGTAACGTACGTTGACCCCACACGTGATGGAGATAAGCGTGTCGCAGTCAATGTCGATGTCTTCGATAGCAATGGGCAGGTCGACGGCGGACGCACTGCCGACGGCAACAGAGACCTGAACGATTTTCTTACATTTACGTTAAAGAAACATCACGAGTATCTGCTCAAATACTTTCTGCCCGACGGCACAGAGCGACAGTATCGCTTTGCTACTGCCGACAAGGAAATATTAGTTGAATTAAAATAAGAGAATAAATTACCAATCATTTAATTTTTATCTAAGTATGAAAATCATTCAAGAATTTAAGGAATTTGCCATAAAAGGCAATGTTGTGGATATGGCTGTCGGTATCATCATAGGTGGTGCCTTCGGCAAGATTGTTACCTCACTGGTAAATGATGTCATAATGCCACCGATAGGTATGATAATAGGCGGTGTCAATTTCAACGGACTGCGTCTGGTGCTCAAATCGGCTACCGTCGATGCAGCCGGAGTAGCCTCTCCCGAGGTCGCCATCAATTACGGAGCGTTCATTCAGGTGCTTTTCGATTTTATCATCGTAGCTTTCTGTATATTTATGATGATAAAGGGACTCAATAGCCTCAAGAAGAAAAAAGAAGAAGCCCCTGCCGCTCCTCCTGCTCCTACTAAAGAAGAGGTTTTACTTACCGAAATACGCGATTTATTAAAAAACAAATAATCTGAAAAGAACAATGAAAAGAATAAGTTTATTACTTGCGGCAATCGTATTCATCGGATTGTCGGGAAAAATGTCGGCACAAGACGATAAGACTAAAAATACTGTAACATCGGTCGTAGGCAGTACGGAAGCTACTTCCAACGATCTGAAGAAACTGAAGACAGACTCTACGAGCAATTGGAAGTTGAGTGGAGCCGTCGGTGTCAACTCGGCTCTGACAACGCTTTACAATTGGGCAGCAGGCGGCAACAACTCCGCTCTCTTCGTCGGCTCGGGCAATCTCCGCCTTATCTACCAAAAAGATAAATTTGCTTGGGAAACGTTTTTCGATACCGAGCTCGGTTATACCTATATCGATAAGGCTACTTATGCTTGGCGTAAATCGAACGATAAGATAAACCTCTCGTCTAAAGCAGGTTACGATATCGGCAACAACTTCTATGCTACGCTGCTCGGAGCGTTCCGTTCGCAATACTCCGAAGGGTACGACTACCCCAACGACAACACCCGAAACTATATCTCCAACTGGCTCTCGCCTTCGTACACCGATATTTCGGCGGGTATCGACTGGAAACCGAACCCCATCTTCTCCGTATACCTTTCGCCTGCCGCAGGTCGTATTACGACGGCTCTCGACGCAGCTTTGAGAGCCAAATACGGTGTCGATATCAACAAAAGTGCCAAGATGGAGTTTGGTGCCATGTTCAAGGGTGCGGCAAACTACAAGTGGAACGACCTTAAAATCATCTCGTCGCTTACGCTCTTTACTCCATACGCCAAAACTTTCGGCAATGTCGACATCGACTGGGATTTGGCAGTATCGTACCAACTTCTCAAAGCCATCAATGTATCGCTTGGCACATCGCTCAAGTACTACGACGCTGTCAAATTCGACAATGGCGATGGTATCATAAGACAACACGTACAGTTCAAGACTCTGCTCGGACTCGGCGTAGGATACTCTTTCTAAGGCGAATATTTTAGCATTTTATTAATAACAAAATAATAATAATAGAATTATGAGGAAAATATTTGTGCCAATCGTTTTGGCTGCCGTAGTGGCTACGTTTACCTTTTGCAAAAAGCAAGAGCCAACTCCTCCGCCCGATCCTAACGATGTAATGAAGAAGACTATCGCAGGTATTAAGACCTATTGTACATATCCGCCTATGGTAGAGTATAAATTTACTTTCGAAATGAGCGTTACGGGCGATACTATGACTTATGAAGTTCGTGAAAAGACCGACACCAGCAAAGTAGTTATGAACGGTCGCTGGGACGTCAAAAACGAACGCTTGTTTATGTACAAAAAAAAGGGTATGGAGTTCGATAAAATAAGCGGCTCCGAAGTACTCGAAGCTTGTCGCCTGATAAAACTCAAGACAGGTGCCTCGGTGTGGGAACTTCACGCAGGCAATTGGCAGGTAGATGTAGGCAAAGATTAGTCGGTAAAAATTTATTTTACGAAAAGAGAGATACCCCCAACATGGAGAGACTCTCTCTTTTTTTATTACTGCTGTCCGATAAAATGATTACCTTTGCAACTTCATAATAGGAGTATATCAAATATAACAATGAACGAAACAAACACACAAAACAAACCCAATAATCCACAAAAACCGTTCAAGCCGAAGTTCAATTTCTATTGGATATATCTGGCTATTGCACTGTTTTTTATAGCATCGTATTTTCTCAACGACAATTCTCAGATGTCGCGTGAGGTGCCGATATCGAAGTTTCAGAACGTTTTGGCAGACAATTGCACAAAAAAAATCACTATCGACAAGACGGCAGGCTCTATCGAAGCAGAGGTAGATACCGCCTGTGCCGCCACACTTTTCGAGAAAAAGATAGACTACAAGGGACAAAAGACCGTCCGTATCAAAGCCAACTTCGGCTCGATAGCCGAGATGGAGAAACAGCTGGCAGACCTCCGAACCAGAGGCATATATACAGGCGAGGTAACCTACAAAGAGGGCAGAAACTATCTAAGCTTCATACTGTGGAATATCGTACCCTTCCTGTTTATCATCGGACTGTTTTTCTTCCTCAACCGTCGTATGGGCGGTGCAGGCGGAGGCATCTTCTCGGTAGGCAAGAGCAAGGCTCAGCTTTTCGACAAAAAGAACGGTATCAAAATCACGTTCAAAGACGTTGCCGGTCTCGAGGGAGCAAAAGAGGAGGTACAGGAGATTGTCTCGTTCCTGAAGAACCCGAAGAAATACACCGAGCTTGGCGGCAAGATACCCAAGGGAGCTTTGCTCGTCGGTCCTCCGGGGACAGGTAAAACACTGCTGGCAAAGGCAGTGGCAGGCGAAGCCGAAGTACCGTTCTTTTCTCTTGCAGGCAGCGACTTCGTAGAGATGTTCGTCGGCGTAGGAGCAAGCCGCGTACGAGACCTCTTCCAGAGGGCAAAGGCAAGTGCTCCGTGTATCATCTTCATCGACGAGATAGACGCCGTAGGACGTGCCAGAGGCAGAAACCCCAATATGAACATCAACGACGAACGCGAAAACACTCTCAACCAGCTGCTCACCGAAATGGACGGCTTCGGCACCAATTCGGGTATCATCATACTCGCTGCCACCAACAGAGCAGATATTCTCGACAAGGCATTGCTGCGGGCAGGACGCTTCGACAGACAGATACACGTCGATTTGCCCGACGTACACGAACGAAAAGAGATATTCGAAGTACACCTGCGTCCTCTTAAACTCGACCAAGACCTCGACAAAGACTTTCTTGCAAGGCAGACCCCCGGATTCTCGGGTGCCGACATCGCCAACGTGTGCAACGAGGCGGCACTTATAGCCGCACGTAAAAATCGCTCTTCCGTCGGTAAGCAGGACTTCCTCGATGCTGTCGATAGGATAATAGGCGGCTTGGAGAAGAAAAACAAGATAATGACCCTCGAAGAGAAACGTTCCATCGCCTACCACGAAGCAGGACACGCTACCATCAGCTGGCTGGTGGAGCACGGCAACCCATTGGTGAAGGTAACAATCGTTCCGCGAGGAATGGCTCTGGGAGCAGCTTGGTATCTGCCCGAAGAGCGTCAGCTCACCACACGTGAGCATATCCTCGACGAGGTCTGCTCGCTTCTCGGTGGACGAGCTGCCGAGAAGGTGTTCTTCGACGCCGCATCCACAGGAGCATTGAACGACTTGGAGCGTGCCACCAAACAGGTTTACGCTATGGTAGCATTCTACGGTATGAGCGACAACCTACCCAACGTCAGCTACTACGACTCGTCGGGACAATACGAATACAGTTTCACCAAGCCATACTCGGAGACAACAAGCCAAAGCATCGACAAAGAGGTGAAAACTCTTATGAACGAACAGTTCGAGCGGGCGGTATCGATACTGACCGAGCACGCCGAGCAGGTGAAGCAGATTGCCGAGATACTCATAGAGCGGGAGGTACTCTTTGCCGACGACGTCAAAGCGATACTGGGCGAACGTCCGTGGAAGAGCCGCAGCGAAGAGATACTCGGACAAGAGACCGAAGAATAAAAATCAATTTATGATTAGAAATAAATATTTTTTTATACCTTTGCGTCCTATATCACAACTAATATAGAAAACCATTTTATTGTATAATTAAAAAAGTGTTTTAAAAATGAACAAATTAAACAAGATTGTTTTGGCTCTATTCGTAGGGCTTTTGGCAAGTGTTACAGCAGTAGCACAGTCGGATTTCAACACAGGTGGCTTGTTTTACAAGATTACCGATGCTGTAAATCACAAAGTATCCGTAGTACCCGAGAATGCAACATCTCCTTACTACACAACGGCTCCATCAGGAAATATTGTTATTCCTGCTACAGTAATAAATGGTACTGATACTTACACGGTAGAAACTATCGCCGACCATGCATTTGACGGTTGTACGGGTATTACTTCGATCAAATTGAATGCTGCTACTCCGTATGTTATTAATGCCAACGTATTCGAAGGGGTAACTTTGAGCGGAATTAAACTTATAGTACCTCAGGCTGCAAAAGCTGCATATAAGGCTGCCGCAGTATGGAATGGCTTCAAAGTAGTAGGCGATGCTCAACACATCATTACATTTACTCAACCCGCTAACGGTACATTGTTGGTAACCAATAATAGTACAAACGTATTGACAGGCACATCGGTAGACGACGAAACCGTTATTACCATAAATGCTACTGCCGATACCGACTATCAGGTCGATAGCATCAAGGCGGGCGACCAAGTAGTTGCAAACGGAGGTACATTCACCGTTACCGATGCCGTTACCATAACAGCATTTGTAAGCAAAGTGAAATACGCTATCACCATTACTGCCCCCACAAATGGCACATTGGTAGTTCTTAACGGCACCGACACCGTACGTAATGGCGATATGATAGCACACGGTACGGTTCTTACCGTAACCGCTACAGGAAACGAAGGTTATGAAGTGGACCAACTCAAAGCTAACGGCACCGATATCGTAGGCGGTAGCGTAAACGTAACTGCTGCTACTACTATCACAGCTACATTCAAGAAAAAAACTTATGCTATTGCAATTACTCCTGCTGTTAACGGCACATTGGAAGTAAAAAATGGAGCTACTGTATTGACAGGAGGCGAACTTATAGAACATGGAACAGTTCTTACTGCAACAGCTACCGCAAACTCGGGTTACAGAGTCGATAGCATCATGGCAGGTACCAAAAAAGTAGCTGCCGACGGTACATTCACCGTTACCGAAGCAGTTACCGTAACAGCCATTATCTCTCAGATACCGAAACACGCTATCACTTTTGCCAATCCTGCAAATGGTACATTGGAAGTGAAAAACGGTATTGCCACAATAACATCAGGCGACCAGATAGAAGAAGGTACTACTCTCACAGTATCGGCTACCGCAGATCAAGGCTACAGAGTCGACAGCATCAAGGCAGGTGATGTAAAAGTAACAAACGGAGGTACATTCACTGTTACCAAAGCTACTGTTGTTACCGCATTTGTAAGCCAGATACCGTCGTTTGTAATAACAATCAATCAACCTGCAAACGGTACACTCGAAGTAAAAGAAGGATCTAACGTAATAGCAACAGGCTCACCTGTATTAGAAGGTACGGTTCTTACAGTATCGGCTACTGCAAACACAGGCTACAAACTCGACAGCATCAAGGTAGGTAGCGTAAAAATAGCAAACAACGGAACATTCACCGTTACCGAAGCAGTTACTGTAGAAGCCTTTATCAGCCAGATACCTCCTGTAACTAAGTTCAAAGTAAGCTACAATCCTAGTATGCAGGGTGGTCAGATTAGAGTTGTTAATGGTATTAAACGTGTAGCAAACGGAGATAGTGTTGCACAAGGTACAGTCCTCAACATATCTGTCACTACAAATCCTGGATATACTGTGAAGAGCCTTAAAGTAAACGGTGCTTCTGTTAGTACAAGCGGCTATACTCATACCGTAAATGCCGACGTACTCATCGAAGCCGAATTCTCTTCTATGACCGATATCGAAAATGTTTCGGCTACTGCTACTAAGGTTTACCCGAATCCTGTTGTAGACAGACTCAATGTAGAAACAGAAGAAGACGTTCTCTACATCAGAGTATACAATATGTATGGAGTAGAAGTAGCTCGCATAGCTAACGCAAATGCTATCGACCTCGCTTCGCTTGCAGCTGGCAACTACTTAGTAAGAGTACAGACAGCAACAGGTGTAAGCACTCACAGAATAGTAAAAAAATAAAGTAGGATAAATATTTTATTGCTCTAAGAGAGAGAGTAGTCTTACAAAGAGACTACTCTCTTTTTCTTGTATTTCGGCACTGTCCGAGAGAAATTTCACACGTATTTGAATTATATCTTTTTATACAATCCCAAAACTTTATCGGACAGCAATAAATTTTTAATGGATTGTCGGTAATAGTAGCGACCCATAAAAAGGAATAGAAATGAGCATACAAACAAGGCTATCCTTTATGTGGATAGCCTTGTTTTTGTGTTTCGAAAAGACTCTGCAAGGTGTTATGCTATGAGAGCTTTGTAAGCTTCGGCGTCGAGCAGTTTGCCGGCTTCCGACGGATTGGTCATTTTTACTTTTATCATCCAACCTTCGCCGTAAGGGTCTGAATTGACGAGCTCAGGGTTGTCTTCGAGCTTCGGGTTTACTTCCAAAACCTCGCCACCTACGGGCATAAACAAGTCAGATACCGTTTTCACTGCTTCGATAGAACCGAATACAGCTTCGCGAGCCAGAGTTTCGCCCTCGGTCGTAATATCGACAATCACTATCTCGCCCAGTTCGCTCTGAGCGAAGTCGGTGATACCGATATAAGCCATATCACCCTCTACACGCACCCATTCGTGGTCTTTCGAATACTTTAAATTACTTGGAATGTTCATTTTACTTTTTGTGTGAGAAAAAATTTATTTTTTGATTTTTAATTTATGTTTCTTGCAGAAGTCTTTGAGGACGCCTTCGAGGTTAGGAGTACCTATTTCTTGCAGTTCGTAGCCTACTTTTACTGTCGGTTGTTTGATTTTGATGATTCTGCCCAAATCTATCGGAGTGCCGATAACTACTGCGTCGCAAGGAGTATTGGCGATAGTCTTTTCCAAGTCTTTTACCTGTTGGTCGCCATAGCCCATAGCGGGTAACAAAATACCGATTTCGGGATAGTGTTCGAACGTATATTTGAGTTTGCCGACAGTATACGGACGCGGGTCTATCAACTCGGCGGCACCGTGTTTCATTGCTGCCACAGTACCTGCTCCTATCTTCATTTCGCCGTGAGTAAGGGTCGGTCCGTCTTCTACTACCAATACCTTCTTGCCTTTTATGAGTTCGGGTTTATCTACCGTAAGGTAAGAGGCAGCGTCGATTACTATAGCTTTGGGGTTGATTTTGGCTATGTTTCGGCGAACGGTATTGATGTCTTCGAGTGTGGCGGAGTCTATCTTGTTGATACAGATGACGTCTGATATACGAGCCATTACCTCGCCCGGGTAGTACGATACCTCTGCATTCGGACGCAACGGGTCTACTACGCCGATAGTAAGGTCGGGCTGATAGAACGGGAAGTCGTTGTTACCGCCGTCCCAGATGATTACGTCGCAGCCGTCGGGGTCTTTTTCGGCTTGGCGGAGTATGGCTTCGTAGTCTACGCCAGCATAGATGACATTACGTTTGGTAACGACGTGTGGTTCGTATTCTTCCATCTCTTCGATGGTACATTTATGTTTTTTGAGGTCTGCCACAGTAGCGAAACGTTGTACCTTCTGCTTTACCAAGTCGCCGTAAGGCATCGGGTGACGTACTGCGACAGGTTTCAGTCCCATACCGACGAGTATCTCTATCACACGACGCGATGTCTGCGACTTGCCGCAACCGGTACGGGTAGCACCGATAGCGATTACCGGTTTGGTAGATTTTATCATAGTATCTTTCGTACCGAGCAGCCAAAAGTCGGCTCCGGCAGCGTTTACTATCGCACTTACACCCATTACGCGATTGTAGGGTACGTCTGAATATGCGAAGACACACACGTCTACTTTGTGTTTTTTGATGAGTGCGGGCAGCTCCTCTTCTGCTACGATGGGGATACCTGCGGGGTACTCTTTGCCTGCGAGCTCGGTCGGATATTTACGTCCGTCGATGTCGGGAATCTGATTGGCTGTGAATGCTACTACGTTGTAGTCTTTGTTTCCGCGGAAAAAGGTGTTGAAATTGTGGAAATCTCTGCCTGCGGCACCAATGATAATTACGTTTCTTTTCATAAATTAATTTGATTTTTTGATGATTAAAATTTGATTTTTGCTTTGTATCGGCAAAGATAATTTTTTTTATTGACTTAATTGCTTTTTTATCGATATATGATGTTTTTATTTTTTGTAGAGAAATGTAGATTAGTAGGTAGAACTAAAAACGATTGTTTATGTTGTTATTACATATCTTTCCTGCATTTTCGCATATTAGCGTCTGTGTATTCGTAGTATTCTTTCCTTGCTTATTTCACCCTAAAACTTGCTTAATCTTTTTATCGACGATTATTACAATATACAAAGATACAAATTGTATGGTAATATGAGGCAACGGCGGCGGCGGCAGTGGCTGAGGGTACGGGTAATTTTCGTACCTTTGCCGAGAATTTTCGGGAACGTATATTTGCGTAATATATGTCGAAAGATACCCTAAACACCCTATTTATGCATATCTCCATAAAAAACTCGCTCAGAGTGCTGGCGGCGGAAGTAGCAAACTTCGTTCGCAAAGACTTCGACAGACGTGCCTACGCCTTCACGGCGGTATTCGTCTTGGTGCTACTCGTGATAAACTACGAGTTCGGACTCGACAGCAAGGTACTCGCACGCTCTTACGAGACAGGGGCGTCGTGGTGGGTGATGCCGCTGTTTTATCTCGCCATATATCTTATATCGGCAGCGACGACGCTCTATCTTCGGCGCGACTATCGGACGCTCCGCAACCCGCGATTCTACGCCAAGAGCGGACTTTTCGTATTGCTCTACGGCTTCGCCATAGGCTTCTATTCGTACCGAAACCTAAGTATGGCAGGGCTTCTGCACACCGAGATGTGGTACTTGAAATCGATAATATCGCAACTCAAATGTGCCGCAGTGTTTTTGCTGCCGCTTACGGTGTTGAAACTTACCATAGACCGCCGTGTGAACGGCATATACGGCATTGCTCGCCACCCGCGACATATCGGGGCGTATCTGACGTTGTTTGTGGTGATGATACCGTTTCTTGTGCTTACGTCGTTCACAGCCGATTTCTTGGAGGCATATCCGCAGTTCCGCCCTTGGTACGTCGAGAGTGTGTTCGGGATGAGTACTTGGGAGTACACGCTACTATACGAGGCGGCTTACGCATTCGATTTCGTGATGACAGAACTTGTCTTCCGCGGTACGCTTGTAGTAGGAATGGCGGTGATAATGGGGCGTTCGGCGGTATTGCCGATGGTGGCGGTATACTGTTCGATACACTTCGGTAAACCGCTTGTGGAGGCTATTTCGTCGGTATTCGGCGGATATATCTTGGGGGCTTTGGCGTTCCAGACGAGGCATATATGGGGAGGTGTCGTCGTGCATATCTGTATCGCACTGACGATGGAAGTAATGGGCTTAGTGCATTACTACGTGCTTCGGCGGTGAGCACGACGAGAGTTTTTGCAGAAAACAACAACCGTTTTACCCAAGAAAAACAATCGTTTTACACAAACAAAACAGACATTTCACTATAAATCAATATCAATAAAACATACACACAAAGCGATGAAACAGAGATTTTGCATACTGATTGCAGTTATCGCAATGGCAACGACCACACTCGACGCACAGACCGACCTGAAAACCGAAACCTACACGGCATACATCTTGAACGACGTAAAACGTTGGGAGAACCTCACCCGACGCTGCGAACAACAGACCGACACCACCGACATAGCCTCCCTGATGAACCTCATTCACTGCTATTACGGCTATACGATGATGCTCGTAGAGCAGAAGCAGCACGATGCCGTCGAGCGAAATATCGCTCGAGCCGAACGTTATATCGCCATCGTCTTGGCTAAAGAGCCCAATAACGCTGAGGCTATCGATTATAGCGGTGTCTTCACGAGCTATGCCGTCTCACTCAATCGGCTCAAAGCTCCTACGCTCGGCAAACGCAGTCGGCAGCTGATAGACCGCGCTCTGTCGATAGCTTCGAACAACCCGCGCATACTTTTCGATAAGGGTAATTCGTTGTTTTACCCTCCCGCCATCTTCGGCGGCGATAAGCGACAAGCCTTGAAATACTACCGACGCGCCATAGAACTCATAGAGCAGCAGGGGGCGACGTCGCGCAACTGGATATATCTCAAACTGCTTTTGCTCGAAGCGAGGTGTTACCAAGCGACGGGCAGGCACGCCGAAGCCCTAAAACTGTACGAACGGCTGCTCGACAGGGAGCCAAACTTCAAAATCGTAAGGCAGAAGTATCTGCCCGAAGCAGTCGAGGCGGCGAAGTAGACGGCTACTCGAAAAAAAACAGCCAGCCCCGCCGAATCTCTCGGAGGGGCTGGCTCAACATGAAAATCAAATTTTTAAAATATTATCCGCTTAATTAGTTTTGGCGGGAAAATCCGTATACCTACTTTTTCGGTTTCTCTTTACCTTTGCTTTGCTTTTCTACGCGATGGAACTCGACATTCTTCAACTGACGAAATTCCTGCGTAGGAGAGAAGAGCACTTGTGTCTTAGTGATACAGAGCGAGGGCTTGAAATCTTCTTCTTTCTCTACCGCTTTCGACGTAAACGATGGGCGGAACGATCCGAGAGGTCCTGCATCGACTATATAACCCTCCGAACAAAGTTGGTTGAGTACCTTACGAAACTTGTAGAATACGGCTGCAATATCCGCCTCACCGACGGTAGTATCTTCCGCCATACGCTCACAAAGTTTCTCGAATGAAACACGCTGTTTCTGACAAACAGGGTTTGCAACATACAATTCTTTTCCCTTAGCGGGATCGATTGTCATTTTCCGAACAGTTAATGAGTAGTCCATAATACAATAAATTTTTTTTATAGATGAATAATGTTTTTCGAAGCTCCTTATATTCAATCGTTTACAAAAGTACTTTTTCCCAAAAAAAACCTGTTTTTTTATCCAATCCAAAAACCTTATCGGACAGCAATAAAAAAATGAAGGTATGTTTAAGCGTTTAATTGTTTAAGCGAGGGGGGGGATCGGGCTCGAGGTGGAAAAGAGCTACTGCATTGACGCCGCCGAATCCCGATATCATCTTGAGGAAATAGCGTTTGTCGGTGTACCGCATCGCGCTTGTTACGTTCGGATAGAATGTTCGACCGTCGGCCTGTATCGACTCCACGTCGGTGCAGTTGAGAGTGGGTATCACTACACCTGCTTCGAGAGCCTCGCACGATATAATAGTCTCCAATATCCCTGCCGCTCCGAGCGTATGTCCGAAATATGCTTTCAGAGAACCGATAGGCACAGATTCGAGCCTCGACCGATATACGGCGTTTATCTCCATAGAGTCGTTGTAGGGAGTAGCCGTGCCGTGAGCAGAGATGAGGGCGAGACTGTCGGCGTCTATAGAGTGCTTCTCTGTAATGTATTGCAAGGCTCTACTTAGCCCTTCGGCAGTACGCGAAGGAGCCGATATGTGTGTAGCATCGTTGCGTATGGCTCCGTCGACGAAACGTATGGTGCGGCGTGAGTGGTCTTTGTGTGCGGAAAAAATAATAGTAGCAGCAGCCTCGCCGAGATTGAGCCCGCAGCGATACCTATCGAACGGTCGGCACAACTCAGCCGACAAGGCTCTAAAAGAGGCAAAACCCGATACTATAAACTTCGATAACATATCGACGCCTACCACTACGACGTGTTCGAAGTCGCCCCCGACAAGTTCGCGGCTTGCCGTTATTTGAGCGGCAACTCCCGAAATACAGGCATTGGATACGACCAGAGGCTTATTTGGATTGCCGAAAAAACTATTGACCACCTTTGCCGAATGCCAAAGAAAAGGAAGATGCCCGCAGCCGTCGGGTGCCGATAGGCTGTCGACGTTGCCTTTGGTCGTAGAGAGCAATATCAGTGTCTTACTGCTCGACAGATCGATACGGGCTTCCGTATTGGCGTCTGTGATAGAGGCTATTGCCGCTTTCTCGAGCAGAGTAGCTTCGCGAGCAATATGATTATTGTCTATGCCCGAAAAATGGTCTTCGAGTCTACGGCGGTCGATAAGCGAAGCCACGAAAGGCTCGGGCATATCGAGCGTACCCGCCTCGTAGCGCTTCACTCCCGACAGACCTTCGGCGATATGTCTGAAGTTTTCTTTCGTATCGAATCCCAACGAAGATATTATGTTTGTTCCGACGATGTACATACCGATGCGTTGTTACTTATATATGATGCATTACAGATACTTTTCTCTCCATTGTCGTATAAATGCAGGTACGTCCCACATAAGATTGAAATCTCTATCGAGAAATACTTGTACCGAATATCCGGTAGCCGATAGTTTGCCACTGTCGGCATTGAATATTTTATAGTCGAAAATGAGTTTTGCCGCCTCCGTATGGCGGTAAGATATTTCGATACGTGCACGGTCTTTGTACCTTAACGGATTTTTGTACTCGATGTGCAACTCTACGATTGGAGCATAAAAACCTTGGTCGAAGATATAGAGATATTCGATATTGTACTGCCGCCCGAATTCTTCGCGAGCATCTTCGAAATACAACGAGTACGAGCCGTGCCATACGATTCCCATCGAGTCTACTTCACTGAATCGTATATCAAACTCCTTTTGGCATGTCAAGCGGTTCATTGCGCGATATTTATTGTTCGTTCATTAGAGCTACTTTCATATTGCCTTTTGCTACCAATCTGTCGTAGCACATCACCGTGGCATCGACCTGTGTGATATTTCCTACTTCTGCGGCAGTTACTATCTCGGTCGATAGGCAGTCGCCGATACCGACATATACATCAGAGAACGAGAAATTGTTTATTGCACCTATGAAGCCGATTCTTACGGGCTTATCGATAGTGAGATACCCTATCCGTGTGGCACATGTCTGAGCTACATTCTCCAATATGCCTGCCCGAGAGAGCATGCCGCCATCGACGAAAATATTATCCGCTTTTATCGTAAGAGCGGTCTTGGTAGTAGTTTCGTCGCAATACAACAACTTATCGACCATTACAAAAGGCTCTTTCTGAGGTATCAGCTGCCGTACGTCTATATCTTCGAATTTCATTGCTTTATGTCGGGGGGGATTATTTTACACTACAACGCAGAATAGTATGCCCTGTGCCGATATTGTCGTATATTCTTTCGACTTTGAGACCTGCCTGCTCTACAAGATTTATAAAGTCTTGCGAATGATACATTTTGCTATTGCCGTTTGCCATTGCAGTGAAGTAGACACTTGTCTGAGTGAGTACATACGAAGCCGTCTCGAACTTCTGCCTGTCCCATAAGGTCTCCATTATGTATATTTTGGCGTTAGGGCTCAGAGCTTTTGCCGCTCGTTTCAGAATACTTACTATCTCCGTCTCCGAAAAACAGTCGAGAAACTGACTGAACCACACGACATCGAATCCCGTCGGAAACGCCGTATCTTCGCTCAGCATATTGCAGCCATAACCTTGTATCCTATCGGCTCCCGCGGCAGAAGCGATATTGCGTTTCATAAGCTCTATCTGCTGAGGCAGGTCCATAATAGTTATCTCTACCTCGCTATCGTGTCCGACGCAATACAAAGCCCATTTACCCGTATTGCCACCGACATCGAGCAGGCGCTTGGGGCTGCCTTCGAAAACCACCTTGAACGCATCGGCAAACGAACCGTCGCTGTAGTAGTGGTCGAAACCGAACCACGATTTTTGTACCTTCTCGGGCAAGCTCGACAGTCCTTCGTAGAGCGTGCTCCAATCGCCGAATACGCTGAGACCGGCAGGTTTCCCACTTAGCAAAGCCTCTTCCAAGTGGAACATACCGAGATAGTTGACATCGTGATTGAAATCCATATTCACTCGTACCGAAGGGTCGTTCAGAAGAAACCATCCCGTCTTCGAACACACGAACTTATCGTCAGCATACAATACCGTACCTATCGACATCGACGACTCGAGCAATATCTTGATGGCATAGACCGAAAGTCGACTCTTACTTGCAATCTCGTCTATCGTAAGCCCGTCTCGTGAGTCGGATAGCATCTGTAGAATACCGAATTTTATCATCAGACGGCTTACTTGGAATACTATCGGGGCTTGCGAAATCTCGTGAGCAGCTCGCTGTGCCTCTAATGCAGTACGATTGTCGTTTGTGTAACGCTTCGAAAGCTGATGTGGTAAAAACATTATTAATCTGATTTTTTTGGATTTCAAAATTACTACTTTTTTCAAAATTCGATTAACTTTGTAGTCCAATTGACTGCAATGAATAGAAAACTGAATACGGAAGAGATAGTCAGAGTATCGATAGACGAATATCGAGATATTCCCAAAATACCTTTGGTAGTATTGCTCGATAACGTCCGCAGTATGCACAATATCGGCTCTGTCTTTCGTACTGCCGATGCTTTCCGTGTCGAGAAGGTGATACTCTGCGGTATAACAGCTACTCCTCCGCACAACGAAATACACAAATCGGCTTTGGGAGCAGAGTATTCGGTAGAGTGGCAATATGCCGACGACTCGAGAGATATCGTCGAGAGGCTTGCAAACGAAGGTTATATCCCTATTGCCATAGAGCAGACGGAGCAAAGTGTCGCCTTAAACCATTTCGATATCGACAAATCTAATCGTTATGTCGTAGTATTTGGCAACGAGGTATTTGGAGTAGGGCAACCTACAATCGATGCCTGTCGGTACAGCATAGAGATACCGCAAGCAGGTACGAAACACTCTCTTAACGTAAGTGTGGCGGCAGGTATAGTGATTTACGATTTTTTCGAAAAACTAAAATAGACCTCATACCGATATGAGACATATTGAATAATAATAAAATGTGTTTTTAGCGATGAATATTATCAAAATGAAGAATAACAATAGCATATATAGAGTGTTGAGCCTTGTGGTATTGCAGATTGTCATAGTATCATCTGCTTATTCTCAGTCGAATATCTTAGACGACCTACAGCAGGCAGATAGCAAGACCGAAGCAAAAGTAACCGTATACCAAGACAGTGAGATAACCGAAGCTTTGCTACGGCAGCCGCCCACAGCGACCGAATCTAACTCTAATTTGTCGCGAGGTTGGAGTGTACAGGTTTTTTCGGACAATTCCATTGCGGCAAAAGATATGGCTTTCCAGATAGAAAACAAGCTAAAAGAGCGTATGCCAAACGAATATGTCAGAGCCGAGCGGCATGCTCCTTTCTGGAAAGTACGTGTCGGTCAGTTCGAATCGGCAGAAGATGCTCAAGCCCTCAAAAACGTACTTTTGCAAGAGTTTCCGGAGTTTAAGGGCGGTATCTATGTGGTTAAGTTCAATACGAGCAACGACTAATCGCTGTATACCAAATAAATATACTGTTTTTTCAAAGAGATGAAGATTATATGTGTCGGTTGGAACTACTGCGAGCATAATGCCGAGATGAATCGCACTACAATGCCCGATAATCCGATATTTTTCCTCAAACCCGATACCGCATTGTTACGAGAAAACAAGCCTTTTTTCTTGCCCGACTTCTCAGAGCAGATAGAGTATGAGTGCGAGCTTGTATATCGTATCGGGCGTATCGGTAAGAATATCAGCGAAAAGTTTGCACACCGATACTATTCAGAGATAGCTTTGGGCGTGGATTTTACGGCACGCGACTTGCAGGCTGCCTGTCGTCGGCAAGGTGCTCCTTGGGAGGTGTCAAAGGCATTCGATAATTCGGCTGCAATAAGCGATTTTATAGATATATCGTCGGTAGATGATGAGCTAAACTTCTCTCTATCAATCAATGGTAATGTCGTACAATCGGCTTCTGCTTCGGATATGATTTTTTCGATAGACCAAATCATATCACACATAAGCAAGTATATCACATTGAAAATAGGCGACTTGATATACACAGGTACTCCCGCAGGAGTAGGAAGAGTACATATCGGCGACCGCCTGCAAGGATTCATAGGCAATCGTCTGATGTTCGATTTTGTTGTCAAATAAACAGATTATCAACGACATTCGCCACAACGAGCAAGATATAATATTGATTATGTACATCATAGTAAACAGTATAAAAAAGATATTTTTGGCTATAATGCTGCTTTCTGCCGTTTGGGCTGCAGCACAGGCAAACGACGGAAGTCGTTATGCTTCGCAGTCGGTATTGGCTACGGGAAGGTGGGTAAAAATATCGGTAGACCACAGCGGCATATACTCTCTATCGTATGAAGATATAAAGGCGATGGGCATCGAACCGCAAAATGTGCGTATATACGGCTATGGCAGTGGGCTGCTGAGCGAAGATTTTTCGACTCCATACGTCGACGACCTGCCCGAAGTACCTATCGATATGCAGAAAGGAGCCGACGGTATATTCAACGAAGGCGACCGCATACTCTTCTATGCACAGGCAAATATCTTATGGCGTTACAATAGCCAGAAAGGCACTTTCTCACATATCCGCAACCACTACTCAGACCTTGGCTATTACTTTGTTACCTCCAAGTCGGGAAGTGACAAGCAGATACCGACTATGCCCGAAGAGAGCGGTACGGTGGTATCTACCATCGCATCGTTCAACGACTATTTGCTACAAGAGAGCGAGATAAAAAACGAGGCACAAGGAGGTAGAGTATTTTACGGAGAAAAATTCAGTCGGCAGACGCCGTCGTATTCATTCAGTATATACCGACCTGATATAGAGGATATTGAGGCGAAAATGTTCGTAGATATGGCTAATAAAACCATCTACAACAACAATATAGAAGTAAACATCAATGGAGTAAATATCAAGACAATACCTCTAAAAAGACGCCCCGACAACAACTATCAAGTATTAGAACCCACAAACGATACCGTAACTTTCGTACCCAACTCGACAAATACGTTTAACATAACTCTCACCTCTGCCAATCCGTCTTTGGAAGCCTATCTCAACTATTTCGAAATCAATTTTAAACGGGAACTGAGTATGACGGGCAACGAGTTATATTTTCGTTCGGTCGATTATATCGGTCGTAATCAGCTGTCTAAGTTCGTGTTAAGTGGTGTCGATGCCGATACCGAGATATGGGACATTACAGACCGAAACAATATAGAGAAGGTAAATACTACTCTCAGTGGCAGACAACTCTCTTTTGTAGCCAATACCAATGAGTTGCGTCAGTTTGTAGCGGTATCGACTCGGAAAACGTTCCCCAAGCCCAATATTGTAGGTACAGTCGATAATCAGAGTCTACACTCTCTGCCTCAGGCAGATATGATTATCATTTCGCACAGCGATTTTTTAGGAGAAGCCTACCGACTTGCAGAATATCATAGAGCGAAAGAGGGAATCTCGGTCAATGTGGCAGATGCTGAAGCCATATACAATGAGTTTTCGAGTGGTACGCCCGATGCTACGGCATATCGTCGTTTTGTAAAGATGTTTTACGACCGCTCTCAGACTCAGGGCACTACGCCTCCAAAGTGGCTTTTACTTCTGGGCGACGGTATATACGACAATCGTGGCATCATAAGCGGTAGCGACGAGTATCGGAAACTACTTACCTACCAAGCTTATAACTCTGTAAATAAGATACATGCATATACTTCCGACGACTATTTCGGATACCTCGACGATAACGATATTGCTATGTCGCCTTCGGCAAGCCTCGACATCGGTATCGGACGTCTGCCCGTATATACCGTACAGCAAGCTAAAGCCGCCATCGACAAGACTATAGCCTATATCGACAACAAACTTCACGGAGAGTGGAAAAACCGTATGCTATTCATTGCCGACGACGGCGACAACAATATCCATATCAGAGACTGCGACAGTATCGCAAATTTCACTCAGAGAGAAAATAACGATATACTGATAAAAAAGCTCTATTTAGATGCCTACAAACAAGAGACTTCTGCTTCATCTGAGAGTTACCCTCTGGTAAACAGTATTTTAGACAACTATATAAGACAAGGCGTATTACTTATAAACTATATGGGACACGGTTCGCATATCCAATGGTCTAACGAGAATATATTGGATATCGACAAAATAACATCTATGGTAAACGACAAATATCCCATATTTATCACCGCCACTTGCGACTTCTCGGCATACGACCAGTTCGACCCGTCGGGAGGCGAGCAACTGATATGGAATCCTATCGGAGGCACTATGGCTCTGATAACTACTACCCGTACCGTATATGCAAGTGCAAATGCAGACCTCAACTATCATCTTTTGGATAATATATTCGATACCGACGCATCGGGTAACCCGTTAAGTATGGGCGAGATACTTCGTAAGGCAAAAAACGAACAGACGGCATCCGACAACAAGTTCTCTTTCACTCTATTAGGCGACCCATCGCTACGACTCAACTATCCGTATCAGGCAAAGGTAGTAACCGACAGCATCAACCACAGAGCAATAACAGCCCAATACGATACTATTTCGGCTCTGAGCGAAGTTACTCTATCCGGACATATTGCCAATCTTTCGGGCAATATTATAAATGGCTACAACGGAGCACTTTATATAAATATATTCGATAAGGTCGAAAAAGTAAAAACTTTGGCAAACGACAAAGGCAGTACGCCATTCGAATACAAAGACCGTCCGAATATTATTTTCCGTGGCTCTACATATATCGACAACGGCAAATGGTCTGTTAAGTTTTTAGTTCCCAAAGACATAAAATACGATTTCGGAAAAGGAAGAATCGTGTACTATGCTACCGAAAATGGTTTAGGTATAGAGGCAAACGGCAGTTTCGAGGATTTTATAATAGGAGGCGAAAACCCAAATCCTCCGCTCGACAACGAAGGTCCTCAAGTACAGTTGTTTATCAATTCTCGCGCATTCAAAGAAGGACAGAAGGTAAATGCTTCTCCGCTTTTCATAGCCGATTTATACGATAATAGCGGCATCAACACTACAGGTTGCGGTATCGGGCACGATATTGTGTTAAGAAAAAATGTCGGCGACAAAGAGGAGATTGTACTAAACGACTATTACGAATCGAACTTAGGCGACTATCGGTCGGGAACAATTAAATATCAGATAGATAATCTCGAGAAGGGTGTATATAATATGTGGTTTAGAGCGTGGGATTTACAAAACAATTCGACGTCGAAACAGATAACGTTCGAAGTTACAGACCAGACATCTATCGACGCTCAAGTAACGGTCTATCCTAATCCGGCAAAAGACTTCGTAAAAATACTTATAACGCACGATAGACCATACAAAGCCCTGAATACCACACTGCAAATATACGACGTTACAGGCAGATTCATAGCCGACAAACACATGAAACAAGCCTCACTCGGCAACCGTACCGAACTGACTTTGAATTTCGTTGCCGACCGTATCCCCATAAATCGGGGCATTTACTTTATAAGGATTGTGCTATCGACCGATGGCGAAAAAAGTACGTCGAAACCTATAAAACTTATAATTCAATAGAATAAGCCCATCGTGGACAACAAAAAGGAATACATCGTACAATAAAAAATATAGTTTCTCGTTGGTATTGGAAAATAAAATATTAATTTTGCAATGATAAGTAATATCATTTCCGACGACCAATTTTATTGTCTCGTTGGAACCATAGTGTTTTTTAGATAAATAATTTTAAATCAAACATATAAAAATCAAAAGTATGAAGAAAGTCTTTTTATTAGGATTGATTTCTATGGCTGCTACACTGTCGTTTGCCCAGAAAAAAGAAGACATATTGAGTGTTTATAATCCTCTTATAACAGGTGTTCCTTCGTTGGGTATAGCTCCCGACGCTATTGGTGGCGGTATGGCAGACATAGGTATTGCCTCCGAGCCTACTATGGCATCGCAGTATTGGAACTCATCGAAATATGCTATGATGGAAAGTAATGGAGGTGCTACTTTTAGCTATACTCCTTGGTTGAGAAAAATCGTAAGTGACATAGACTTAGCTTATTTAGCCGGATATTATAAACTTAGCGAGCAGGCAGGTACATTGAGTGCTTCGTTGAGATATTTTTCGCTTGGTAATATCAATCTTACCAATATGCAAGGCAAAAGTCTGGGTACGGCTAAACCTTACGAAATGGCATTAGACCTTGGATATTCGAGACGTCTTGCCGAAAACTTTTCTATGGGTGTGGCTCTACGCTTCGTATCGTCCGACCTGAGTGCACAGACAGAAAATTATCACGTAGGAATAGGCGTAGCTGCAGACGTTAACGGGTATTATACTTTGCCTATCGAAGTATCTTCGGGTACATCTAAGTTAGGCCTCGGCTTCAATATCTCCAATATCGGTACAAAAATTTCTTACGATAACGGTACAACAAGCAATTTTATGCCTACAAATTTGGGGCTGGGAGCTTCGTACCTCATACCTTTCGACCAATACAACAGACTCTCTATCAACCTCGACCTCAATAAACTGATGGTGCCATCGCGTAGGTCGAAAAACACAAACGGTTTCGACAAATCAAATCCCGACACTTGGTTGATGAGCGAAGAACAGTATAACAGTATCGGAGTAGTACAGGGTATTTTCTCGTCTTTTGGCGATGCTCCCAATGGTTTCGGCGAAGAGATGCAGGAAATAAACTTCTCTACCGGTCTCGAATATGCTTACAACGAACAGTTCTTTTTACGTGGCGGTTACCACAACGAAGCACAAAACAAAGGTAATCGTAAGTTTTTTGCTATGGGAGCAGGCTTTAAATGGACTGCATTCCGCCTCGACGTAGGTTATCTTATCGGAGTATCTCAAAACAACCCGCTCGACCAGACGCTCCGTTTTACTCTTACATTCGATATGCAAGGACTCAAAGACTTAGCTAATTGATGATTGTTAGATAATAATTGAAGAACGACTACTTATTTTTCGGAAATAGGTAGTCGTTTTTTTGATATGTTTTCTACCTTTATTTATTTGTACTATTGAAACGCAGATAGTTACTGAGATTTTCTTCGGTTTTTATCTGGCTCAGATTAGTATCCGATATTATCACTATATCGAAGTTACTCAATAGATTTTTCCCGGCAAAGTTGCTATCGGTCTCTATAAGACGCTTGTACCAATTGCCTTCATCGAGGCTATCCATCCCCGATATTACCAATATCTCTTTGCGGTCGAGCTTGAGTATGTCGAAGTCGAAGTCTTTGACCATGAATTTATTGAAGTTGTAGGCGGCAAGGTCGTAGAGCATATCGTTCATAATCTTTTTGTCTGCCTTGGTAGGTATCAGCAGTATATTGTGTCTTTCGGCAATATTACTAGAAAATTTTTCGACATCTTTCTTGATGCTATCGATTTTGTTTTTAGCCTCTTGTGAACGACGTTCATTTATATTTTCTGTAACTTGTGTCGCTGCCTGTTGCTTACGTCCTTGCCTTACGAGAGCCAATATATCTTTACTTATAGGAGTTACCTCCGAATCGGGATATTTCGATATGATAGTATCGAGGCGCGATTCCATAGTATCTTTAAGTCCGAGCTTGGCTGCCGATAGAGCATCGAGGAAAGCAAACTTCGGCAAGTGTTCGGACATCGGGAAGTGTTGGTTCATAGAGGTATAATTGTCTCTGACTTTTTGTAATTTACCTCCTATGTATGCTTCGTATGTAGTGCGATATAGACTATCTTGTACAAGTAGCATTTTCCGCACATTATTTGCGTAGTTTGTATCTGCAAGTATCACAGCGTATTTGCTCGTAGGATACTCTGCGAGTAATTTACGTCGAAATACCTCCTGCTCATCGGGTAAATTCAACTTCCCATTTATCTGATACTCTATGAAATATGTCTCTGCCTTACGTTCGTCGGTTGGGAAACGACTTTGAAAAGTTCGATACGTGCTATCGGCACTATTGATATCGTTCATCTTGGTATAGAAGATATTACCCATATTATATAGAGCTGTTGCTATCAGCTGATTGGCTATCTGTTTCGACTGTTCGGTCGTAGGTATCTGAGCCAGATAGTATTCCGGGCTGTATTTGTCTTGCGTCGTTGAGTCTTTGGCTGTGGTAATATTGGTATCAGTTTTGTTAGAGGCTTCCGAGCCTTCGATATTATTGGCTGTGGGTGTCTTTACCAGGCGGTTCCAACTGTCTTCGAGAGGACGGTTGCCCCAACGTTTTTTGAAATCCGCTTTACCTTGTTTTAGCGACGATGTATTGTAAAAATACCATTCGTTGCTACCTCTTCCTATCATATTGCTACTCAGAGGGTCGAAGCTTATACCACCTGCTTTGTCGGCTACTTCCAAAGCTGCTCTATCGGTAGAGTCTTTGGCTCGTTTTTTGTCTGCCTCTATAAGTTTCTTTATAATTTCGTCGATTATCTTTCGCTGTGCCGCCTCGGGCATTGTAGATAGACGTAGCAGACTGTCTTGCAACTGTACGGTATTGTAGTTTTGTGCCAATTCGGACAGAGTCTGGGAGCGATTCTCGGCTTTTTTATATTCCTTGTGTGTATTTGGCATAATTACAATGACCGAATCGTAATATAATCCCGATAGGATATACTCTTTTTTATCATAATATAGTTCGGCAATACGTAGAGCTACCTGAGCTTTATCGATCCCGTTTCGGGTACTTTTTGCCATAGCCGTCTTATAACTTTCTATTGCCTTATCGAGTTTGTTGTCTTCTAAATACTTGTTACCTATGGCATAGTATATCTGATCTAAATACGTTTTGTTGTTCGACGACAATGCCATACGTTGCAGCGTTTTAAGTGATTTTTTTGTGTTTCGCTCGAGAGCTGCCGCTCGAAGTCTAGCATTGAATATCATCTCATAATTGGTTGCGAGGCGTTGGGCTTCGATGTAGTATTGGCGAGCCTTGTCGTTGTTTTTCTCTCTTTCGTATAGCTGTGCGAGAACAAAACCGAATCGTGCTTTTTCATATTTATTTTGAGACTTGTCAATAGCATCTTCGAGATAACCGATTGCCTCACTATATCTTTTGAGATTCAGCATCAGATTGGCAGCAAATGCCATATATGTGGGGCGAAGATTCGTAGGAATGTTAGATGATTTTATCTGCGAAAAATGGCTCTCTGCCTCGTGCAACCATCCCATATCGGTATACGTACGCAATTTCCACAGTTGTGCACCATATAGAATATTAGGGTTTTCGGGATAATGTCGGAGTATATAATTGAAAGTGGCTATTGCTTCGACAAAATCGGCTTTGTAATATTCGGCTTTGCCCATAAGAAGCCACGCCTTGGGAATCTGCGGATTAAACTCCTCTTGCTCTCGATATGCCCTAAACTCTTTGTCGCTCATTCCCATAGGTTTGCTTGTGGGTTTCGAACGAATCGAATGTAATTTTATAGCCTTCCGACACTTCTCTATCGTAGTATTCAGCTGCGACGATATGCTTGAGGTAGTTTCCTTATTTACAGTAGGATATAGTGGTAAAACATCAGAATAATCGTCTGTATTGGCGAGTATTAGAGCGTTTTGGGCTTCGTTGAAAGAGTTTACCGCATTGAATCCGACATTGTATTTTACTGCAAATCCCTGATATGCACGAGACGTCCAAGTATTTTTCTTGGGAGAACAAGCAAAAAGTATTATAAATATTAGGCAAAAAGAGGCTCTAATTTTTTTCATTTTACTTAGTGTGTTGATATTTTGTTGCTTTTCGAGAGAGAATCAATGTTAGTTTTCGGCAGACAATATCTTGTTGATATCTTCTTCCGTCCGATGCAGTTTCGACTTACAAAAAGTTATAAGTTTCGTAGCTTCAGCTACATACTCTGTAAGTACATCTATATCGTACTCTTCGTTTTCTATACTACCTACGATATCCTCGAGGCGTTTGATAGCATCGGAATATTTCAAACTATCTGTATTCGACTTATTTTTAGGGGTTGCCATATAACGATATTTGTATATATATTAGTTTTATATCGGACTATACCGATATTTATATGCAAAGTTATCTATTTTTCGATATTCACGGTCAAATATTGCCATTTTTCCGAAACATTTCAGACACAAAGAGTATTTTTTTGTGTATGAAAAAGTTGTAAATCCGTTATTATCAGCGACATATTACTTGCAAAAAAAAATTTGTTTATATATAAATTAGTTGTAATTTTGCAATCGATACATAGATATAATAATTGTACAGAGAGTAATAACAATTAAATAATAACTTAATTTTATAATTTGAGATTATGAAAAAATTTGGATTGATCCTAATGGTTGCAGCCGTTATGGTTGCATGTGGTAACAAAGCCAAAGAAGCCGAACAGGCTCGTTTGGACTCTATTGCAAGAGCAGACTCTATTGCTCGCGTTGAGGCAATGATTGCCGATTCTATCGCTAAGGCTGCTGAGGCTCAGGCTACGGCAGATTCTGCCGCAAAAGCTCAGGCTATAGCAGACTCTATTGCTGCTGCCGACGCTAAAAAAGCAGGCAAACCGATGCCTAAAAAACAACCGGTTGCTAAGAAAGCTAACACTACTTCTTCCGAAAAAATTACAATACGAGAACAAGATATTGTAAGGAAGGAAGTAAAGCAACAAGAACCTGCAAAACCTCGCACTCCTGCCGAAGCCGCAGAAGCTGCCGAAAGAGCTAAGAAAGAAGCTATTAAAAATGCTCGCACTCCTGCCGAAGCCGCAGAAGCTGCCGAAAGAGCTAAAAGAGAAAGCACAAAATAAATAAAACATTATATTTAGTAACAAATAAATAGTAATAAGAAGATGAAAAAATCAATTGTTGCATTGACAGTAGTATTAATGGCTACTTTATCTATTATGACTTCTTGCAAAAAAGAAGAAGGTTTGACTCTTAAAGACTTAGCTGGTTATACCTTTGAAGGAAAACAAGTTAATGACGACAAGAGTGAGGTTATATTTACGTTAACTTTTCATCAAACCGAACAGGCTTTTACATTTGTAAGTACGCAACCCTTTACGTCTGCCGGCACTTACGAAATCAGCGGTACTTCTGTAATACTTAAATATGTGCCTGCCGGTAATACAGAAACTCTTAAGAGTGAAGGACCTAAGAAATTGATTTACCGAGTAAAAGATAAGGACGTTGTTCTCACAAGAAAGTAAATTAATGATTCTAATAAAAAAGAGGTGTCTCGTATTTTGAGATACCTCTTTTTTGTTTGTGTGTAGCGTGCGAGGTTATTCTTTGAGCGAGTTCCAGCCTTGAGCTTTGAAAGCTATCCGCTGTCCGTCGCGTGTTACGAGGTTCATACCGTCGTCTTGCTTTGTGATGTGCCCTATTATGTGTACGTCTTCTATCTCTTTGAGTTTGTCGTAGTCTTTTAGCGGTGCGGTGAAGAGCAATTCGTAGTCTTCGCCACCGTTTAGAGCTACGGTCGTAAGGTTCATATTGAACTCTTCGGCAGCCACAGCTGTCTGGTAGTCTATAGGTATTTTATCTTCGTATATCTCGCAGCCGCAGTTGCTCTGCGTACAGATATGCATTATTTCCGACGAAAGCCCGTCGGATACGTCTATCATAGCAGTGGGCAATATATTATGCTTTGCCAGCTCGTCGATAATATCGCGTCGTGCTTCGGGTTTCAGCTGGCGTTCGAGTAGATACTCTTTGGTGGCAAAGTCGGGTTGGAAGTCAGGGTCTTTTACCTGACAGAACACACGTTTTTCTCGCTCCAATAGCTGCAACCCCATATACGAGGCTCCCAGATTGCCCGACACACATATAAGGTCGGTCTGTCGGGCACCGTTGCGGTATACGGTCTTGCCGTTTTCGCCTTCGCCCAAGCAGGTGATGCTTATTGTCAACCCTGTCAGCGACGCCGAGGTATCGCCTCCTACCAGGTCTACCTTATATTTGCTGCACGCAAGCAGAAGACCGCTGTATAGTTCTTCTATCTGTTCTACCTCGAAACGCTTCGAAATACCGATGGTTACGAGTAACTGCTTGGGTTGCCCGTTCATTGCATAGATGTCGGAGAAGTTTACCACTGCCGACTTGTAACCCAGATGTTTGAGCGGGGTATAAGTGAGGTCGAAGTGTATACCTTCCAGTAGAACGTCGGTGGTGGCCAAAACCTGCTTTTCGCCGTAGTTCATTACGGCACAGTCGTCGCCTATTCCTTTTGCCGATGAGGCATTGTGTAACTTTACGCTTTCGGTCAGGCGTTTTATGAGGTTAAATTCGCCAAGTTCGGATATTTGCATCTTATATCTTGTCCTTTTTATTTTTTGTTTTTGATATTGCTGTTTGCTCTTTTATCGATGAATTTCACCGGTTTACGAGTGATGTCGGGTAATATTATTTTTCGTAGAACGCCAGTATCGCATATCTCTATGGCGGGAGCTACTCGTATTTTTGCCCTGAAGCTGTCTTTGAGTTCCTTTATTATCGGAGAATAGTCTGTATGAGCGGACGTAGTGTTACCGTTGAGTCCTATCTTTATTTTTATGTCGTCGTTGCCTATCTCGTTGGTAGATACTTCTATAAGGTAGTTTTCGACGTATGGCGAATTGTCGAGTACATCGTATATTGCAGGCGGATATAGAGTTGTACCCTTGTATTTGAGCAGATGATTGGCTCTACCCACCACGGGCGATACCCGCATCGAGTTTCTGCCGCAGCGGCAGCCTTCGGTGTGGAAACATACCAAATCGCCTGTTTTGAACCGCAGTAGCGGCATTCCCTCCACGCCGAGCGTGGTAACGACGAGTTCGCCTACTTGACCATCATTTACCACGTTGCCCTCATCGTCGACTACCTCACATATAATCAGTTCGGGGTGATGATGTCCGCCGCAGCCGTATTGGCACTCAGCAAAGGTAGTAGCCATCTCGGTCGAGGCGTATGTGGAGTAAAGTTCTATATCCCATTTCTCTTTTATCCTGTGTCCCAGTAGGTTGAGTGAGAAGTCCTGTTCACGAAGATTTTCACCGATACAGACTACTTTTTTTATACTCGAATTGCGATAGTCGATGCCGTGTTCTTCGGCATAGTCGATTATTTTGAGTATAAACGACGGCACGCACATAATGGTATTAGGGCGTACGCGGTTGATGGTGTCCCATTGTAGTTCGGGTATACCGTTGCCGACACGTACTATACCTGCCCCCAACTCCCTGAGACCCAAGAAATAGGCCAACCCCGCCATAAAACGTTTGTCGAGAGTGGTCATAATCTGCACAATATCATCGGGTTGTACGCCGGCACAGGCAAACGAAATCTTTTCGTTGTATGCCAGACGGTCTAAGTCGCGGTCGGTCATAGCGAACGTAACAGGGTCGCCAAGTGTACCCGAAGTGGTGATGTAGTCGATTATCTGCGATTTGGGCACACACATAAACTGTTCGTTGTATTGCTGTAAATCCACTTTCGTAGTGAAAGGGATTTGTCGGAGGTCTTCCAGTGTTTTTATGCGGTGAATATCAATACTGTGCGAGTCGAATATACGGCGATAGAAGGGCGACTTTCGGCTCAGGTAATCGAGAGCCTCTTTCAATTTTGTTTCTTGTAAAAGTTTTATCTCCCTTTGCGATTGATACTCTATGTTTTGAGACATTTTTTTGAAGTAAAAAAACGATAATTATGTTCTTCTCTGTTTAAAATGAAAAAGGGCAAGCTTACTACATCGCACCGCTACAACCTTCTACCCTTGCTGCGGTCAAACCCTGGGGGATTCAAAGGGAGCTGGTCGTATAGGACTTACCCGAGTGCAAAAGTAATACTTTTTTTCGAAATACGAATCGAAAATAGTATCACCTCATCGATAACAACTCAAAAACACGGATAACCAACGAGGAGAAATAAAAAGTATTCGATAAAACTAAGTGTGTAAATTCGTAATATATAGCCGATTGTAGAAGATGATACAAGACGGGAAAAAATAACAACCATCAATATCCGACAAAAAGTCTCGGCATTATGACTTGTAATCAGAATATTTGTATTACCTTTGCGAAAAATTATTTCTACACAGACATTTAATTTATCAAATCATATAATTTAATTTCAATTTATTTAAAACTAAAAAATTCATTTTTATGAAGAAAGTATTTGTTTTTATGATGGCTACGGTAGTAGCATTGGGATTGGCTTCGTGCAGCAAGATGGAAGACCCTGCAAAGCCTATAGAGATTAGCGACAGCGACGAACGCTCGGCTGTAATCGAAGGTACACTGCTATGTGTTACCGACTTGAAAGCAACACCCAAAAAGTACGAAGGTGCAGAAGGTGTGGAAATCGTAGCTGTTATTCCTTATGCAGAAATATTGGCTCCGGCTACACCTGCAGGTAATTGGATGAAAAAGATTACTGTCGATGCAGCAGGTCATTTTACATTGAATGTTCCCGCAAATCCTGCCGGAGTAAATGTTACCTTTAACGTAAGCGAAAAGAGGGGTAAACAAAAAGATGCTGCCGGCGACGATCATAATGGTAAGTGGACATTCACAATACCTGCCCAATCAATTGTTTCCGGACAGAGACTTATCCTTGAGCAAAAAGTAGGTGTTTTCGCAGAAATCAAAGAAAAAGGCGATGAAGTATAATATTTTGTAGAAACTAAAAAATTAAGATAAAGATATGAAAAGAGTAATTTTTTCGATTGCCATAATGATTGGCATCGCTGTAGCAGCTACAGCACAAGACAACACAGTATCGAACTCTACTGTAACAAACAAATTTGGACACGCAATATTGCCTGCAGCAGGCGACTTTGCTTTGGGTATCGACGCAGTGCCGTTTCTGAAATACCTTGGCAATATGAACAACAACTCTGCCAACATTGCCGCTCCTTCGTTCGACGGCTTCCCTGGCAGAATATACGGTAAATATTTCCTTAACGAAAAGACTGCCGTACGTGCAAAATTGTTTTTCGACTTCGGCAACGACCGCTTAGCACACACAGTTATCAAAGACGGCATAGTGCCACCCTCTGAAGAGACAGTAGTGGACTACAAGACTGTTACCAGAAACGAACTTAAACTCTCGGTGGGCTACGAAATGCGTCGCGGTTACCGTCGCTTGCAAGGTTTCTACGGAGTGGAAGCAGGTATCGGTATCAACAAGTCGGACGAATTGTATAAGTACGGTAACGTTATGACTGTAGCTAACGCTACTCCTTCTACTTGGGACTTCACTACTGACGCAGTAACTAATCCGGCTTCGCGTACTTTGGAAAAACGCGGTGGCTTCGGCTATGAAGTAGGTGTAGGCGGTTTCGTAGGATTAGAATATTTCTTCGCTCCCAAGATGTCGATAGGCGGTGAGCTCGGCGTATCTATCAACGGCGCAAACAATCCTATCGGTAAACAAAAATATCAAAAAGTAGACGGCGGTGCTGTGAAGGAACCGGAAAATAGAGTAGGCCAAGCAGGCAACGCTAACTTCCACTTCAAAACAAATGTAGGTGGTAGCTTGTTCCTTATGTTCCATTTCTAAGAATTTATAGAACTAACAATAAAAAAGACTGCCCACTATCGAAAGAGAGGTGGGCGGTTTTTTGTTTATATCTCAGAATACTCCTCAAAGCAAAAACGATGAAACAACTCTTCAACAAACACAACACATTTCTCTTTGCCTTGGTTTTTATGGTCGTTTTGGCAAGGATTGTACCATATCGCAAGGAGTACAACGATATATTCGACCTAAGTACGTTTATAGATTGGGGCATCTGTATCATCTTCTTGCTCTACGGGCTGAAGTTGAATATCAAACAAGTCGTGGGCGACATCAAAAACTGGCGTCTACATCTTTTGGTGCAGTTCGGCACGTTTGTATTGTTTCCTCTGCTTATTTTGCCTTTTTATCTCGTAGTAAAGGGTACGAATTACGAACCGATATGGCTTTCGGTATTCTTTCTGGCGAGCCTGCCCTCTACGATATCGTCGTCGGTAGTGCTGGTATCCATTGCCAGGGGCAATGTTACCGCTGCCATCTTCAACGCCTCTGTTTCTGGGCTTATCGGTATTGTTGCCACGCCGTTGCTGATGGGGCTTTTCATAGACGGTACGCAGACGGGCGTAGGGCAAGACGAGGTAGTGCGGCAACTGCTGCTCAAAGTGCTACTGCCGCTCATACTCGGACTGCTGCTAAATCCTTTGTTGAAAAAAATAGTGGACAAATACATACGTCTGATAGGGCATTTCGACCAACTTATAATATTGCTTATCGTTTACGAGAGCTTCTCCGACGCTTTCGTCCGCCAAATATTCTCGTCGGTATCGCCTATTGTTTTCGCTCTTATCACCATTGTGGCGGTATGCCTTTTTTTCGTTGTCTACACCATACTCCTGCGTATCACCAAGCTAGTGCATTTTTCACGCGAAGATACCATCACGACAACGTTTTGCGGGTCTAAGAAATCGTTGGTACACGGCAGTCTGTTCGTGCTGGTACTCGGTATCCCAGAGACACAGAAAGTTATTTTCCTGCTCCCGATAATGATATACCACAGCTTCCAGCTCTTCTATGTGAGCTGGCTTGCAAACAGACTCAGACAAGGGAAATCGTAGATACATAGACAAGAAAATATAGATTGATATACGAGGTAAACTGAGAGTCGGGAATGGTGAAAATTTTATCGGCATACGGGCATTACGACGATAAATAGAAAGGTACATATCTTTTGGCGAAAAAGTACCTACGTTTTTTGAAAAAAGTACCTACGTTTTGGTAAAAAAGTCCGTACTTTTTTGGTGAAAAGTCCGTACTTTTTTTTCAACCGCAATAATGTTTTTTGAAGTTTCTTATATTCAATCGTTTACAAAAGTGCTTTTTCTCCCCCAAAAACTGTTTTTTTATCCAATCCAAAAACCTTATCGGACAGCAACATAAAAAATACTCCCCTCCGATACTCGTGTACCGAAAGGGAGTCAACAATATGAAAAAGATTAGTTTCCTCTTTTTATTTGCCCAAGTCTTTGAGCGAGCCCTCTACGTATTCGAACTTACCTTTTGCAATAACCTTGTACTGTATCGAGTGCGAATTTTTGCGATAGAAAGGCAGTTTCACCGTGAATATTACATCGATGCCCTCTACCGGTACAGCGTCGGGGTGCATCTTCTGCAGCATACCGTTGAGTTCGGCGATGAGTTGTTGCTTCATTTTAGCCTCTACCTGCTCGTCGGTCATAGATGCGGGATATGCGTTTTTGATAGCCTCTATAGTGGAGGCAGCGGTCTGTTCGCGAGCTTTGGTAACGTTTAGGTCGACGTTGTTGTATCGAGCTGTCATACCGCCGTAATAATCGCTATTGCCGAACGACGTTACATATCCTTGTCCTTTGGCAGAGCAGCCTGCGGGCTGGTCGATATTCTCCCATACCCAGTCGACGGCAGCCTGATAGTAAGCCTGTACTTCGGCACTCTGTCCCGAGAGATCGAGTGCTACCGACGGGTTGTATACCCACTTGCCGTTGAGTTTTACGAACTGGTCGGTATGTGTCTCTTCCACAGCGTTCGGAACCTTTGCCCACACCGAACCGTCGTATACGTATTCGTCTACTTTTATAGAGGTCTTGCCCGAGTTGAAATGTTTGTACACTATACCGAGCTTTTTGTCTGCCGCCATGTAGGGATATTTGCTTTTGAGGAAAACGGGCAAATAGCTATCGGCCTGCGTACCCGAGAAGTTGTCGTACTTTAAGTTCATCGACGTATAATCGGCTTTCTGCATTATGTATACCGAGGCATTGACATATTCCGACCATTGAGCCGCAACAAGTCGCCATAGAGCCGTAGTGGTTACGGTTGCTCCAGATACTTTTAGGTCGTATGTTACGAGTATCATCGAGTCGGACGTAGCGGCGGGGAACTTGCCTTTCAGTATCTTGCCCATATTGCTCTTTGCTTGTGCTACCGATTTGAAATAAGCCGTATCCGATGTAACGGAATAGGCGGTGTCGTAGTCGTTCTTATTGAGCGTATATGGCTTGCTTGCTACAATAGTATCGATATAAAGCGGCTTTGCTACCTCTTCGATATACTTATAAGTGAGCTTTACGGCAGTGCCGTCGTCGAATGTGGGGAAACGGTAAGCTACTACTGCCGGGGCGTATTTATCGGCTTTTATCTGTTTGTTGAAAGCCTTTTTCGAAGCCACAGCCGCCAGAGCTTTCTCTACTCCATCTTGTTTTGCCATAGCCTTATTGCCGGCATTGCTCGCTACCATGCCGTAGTCGTCGTCGGTCATAGTGTACTCAACGGTACGTATATCGGTCGGGACGTCTTTGTTGTATCCGGGGAAGTTTTTCCCGTTGTAGTCGCACGCTGTAAATGTGATGAGCGTTGCGGCGATTATTAAACCTAATATGTTTTTCATCTTATTATACTTTGTTTTTGCGGTTAATTAGAAATTGATTTTGAGTTTTGTAGTCCACGTTCTGCCGAAACCGTAAAAGACGCGTGCAGTCTGCCAAGTACCGTCGTTGCCGTTGGTGGCGTCGGCGATATATACTTGGTCTAATAGGTTCTGGCAAGTACCCGATATTACTGCTGTAGTACCGGCGAACTTGAAACGATAGCTTGCATTGAAGTCTACTAGAGCTGCTCCCGGCACCTGCCAAGGCTGAACGAAGTCGTATGGCTTGTTTACTATCAGGTTGCTGCTGCTTATGGTATAGTCGGCAAACAGACGGCTCATACCGTTGAGGTTGAGTCCGAGTCGAAGTTCTTTTACCGGTCTGAGCGTAACGCCGAAGTCGTATGTGGTCTGAGCCGAGCCACCTACTTTGATACCTTTCAGGTTGAGCTGCGACCAAGCGTGGTTGCCGCTGCCGATAGCATCGGCGACAGTACCTTTGAGGTCTGCTAAGGGCTGTCCGAGCGAGTTGTAGTAGTAGCCGATAGGATTGCTATCCCACTGCCAGTCGCCGAGCGACAGCATAGCCGATAGTTCGAGCCAGTTCGTCAGATTCGACCGCAACTCCAATTCTACTCCCATGTGGCGGGCGTTTACTCCGCTCATATTGATGATAGCGCGTTCGTTCACTATATCTCCCGATGCGTCGGTATAGCTGTATTCGTTGGCACGTGTCATAGTCTTGTTCATCCATCTGGTGAAATATCCGTTGATGGTAGCCTTGAGGTAACGGTGGTGGAAACCGTAGCCGAGTTCGAGAGAGAATATATTTTCGTTTATGGCGTTTTTGTTGATTTCGTTCGACGTTGTCGACTGCAAGAAAGCTCCGCCCGAGAAGTATGGCGCTCTGCTTATATAGCCTGTATTGACGAACACGTTATGATACGAGGCAAAGTTGTAGTTGAGTCCGCCCTTGATGGTATATCCCAAGAAATTGAGCGTCTTCGAACGAGCGTGCTCTGAATCGTAGTAGAAGCGGTCGTAACGCCAGTAGGTAGTATTCGACAACGAACCCGATGCGAAAGCCGTAAGAGCTTTCTCCAAGAAGCTACCTTCGACCTGTCCGAATGCTCCTTCTTGTACTACATATCCGTCGTAGTCGCGGTAAACTACGTCGCCTACTTGGAGTTTCTGCATCTTCCAGTTGGGGTCGGCAGCAGCGGCGTTGTTCACTGCTTTTACGTTCTTACGCGATGCCTCGTCGACGAAATATTTACCTCCGTATAGGTCTATCAGTTCGTTGGTGTGTACGCCTTTGTAGTAACGGAAGTCGACACCGCCGTAGAAGTCGATATTTTTCGACAATGGCGAGGTAAACGTAGATATAAGTCCATACCAGTTGTGGTAGTTTTTGCTTTTGCTCATAGCCATTAGCGACCCTGTGGTGCTTGCTGCATTGATAGCCTCTATCTTGTCGTAAGCGAATGTACCGTCGTCGTTGTGGAAAGTACTATTGACCAGACCGTTCGAAGCTCCGTACCAATTGCTATAAATATATTTTGTAGCAGCACTTGGCAGGTTGTAACCGCCTTGTCCGCTATAGCCGTTGCCTCGTCCGATAGAGGCATATACTACGGTCGATAGGCTTTTGCGGTTGCCGAGATCCCAGTTCCAGTTGAGCGAAAGCTGAGGTTTGTGATATTGGTTGAATGCCGAAGTGCGGCGTTGTCCTTTGCCGTCGAAACCGTATGTAGCGTTGTATTTATACGGACTATTGCCGTTCATATAGTTACCTACTCGCTGCCATTCGGCGATAGTGAGTTGATCGTATGCACTACGTTGATAGTGAGCTTGCGGAGCCCCGAAGGCGGTAAACGAGAGTGTATGATTGTCGTTGATAATCTTCGATACGTTGAGGAAGTAGTTCCAACCCTCGAAGTTTGTGCCTTGGATATATCCGTTACCCCAAGTACGCGATCCGAGCACAGTGAATGCCCAGCCATTCGGGAGCTTACCCGAAGAGATATTGAACAATACCTTATTGTAACCGTCGTTGCCTATAACATACTGAGCCGAACCGCCTTTTTTGGCTTCGTGCGCTTTGGTGATAATGTTTATAGAACCTCCCACCGAGGGTGACGATACTTTCGAGGCTCCCAGACCACGTTGAGTCTGCATAGTACGGGTAACGTCGGCAAGCCCCGCCCAGTTGCTCCAGTAGACTCCGCCCCATTCCATATCGTTGACGGGTACACCGTTGACCATAACGGCGATATTTTCCGACTTGAAACCTCGCATGTTTATCTTCGAGTCGCCGTATCCACCGCCGTTTTTGGTGGTATAGACACCTGGGGTCGACTTCAGCACTTCGGGAAATTCGGCATTGCCGATCTTCTCTTCGATAGTCTCGAAAGATACGTTCGATACGGCTACAGGGGTCTTCCTCTGTATCGCTATCTGCGAAGTAACGGTGATGTCTTTCAGCTCGATAGAGTTTGTCTTTAACCTTACATCCGATGCTTTGTCGGCTGCTACTACCAGCGTATGGTAGCCTACATACGAAAATATCAGATTCTTATTGTCGGGTACGCTTAGAGAGTACTCTCCGTTGGCACCTGTCTGAGTCCCGTCAAGAGTCCCTTCGATTTGTACCGAGACTCCAACCATAGGTTCTTCGGTAGAGGCGTCTCTGACATAGCCCTTCACTACTGTTTGCGATATGGCTGCTACCGAACACAATAAAAAGATTGATAGAGATAAAAATACTTTGTTCATAAGTAAAAAAATCAATTAAAATTCAGACTGCAAAGATACTAAAATAAGTGTTACTTTTGTACTTATTTTGTAATGAGTTATCTTTTCGTACGATGAAAAAGCAATTTTCCCCTTGGAGGTGGATACCGTCGCTATATTTTACCGAAGGCATTCCTTACGTAATGGCTATGACAGTGTCGGTTATTATGTACAAACGCTTCGGACTGTCGAATACCGATATTGCTTTCTATACGGGATGGCTCTATCTGCCTTGGGTCATAAAACCCTTTTGGAGTCCGTTTGTAGACCTGCTCAAGACCAAACGATGGTGGATACTCTCTATGCAACTGTTTATCGGGGCAGGGCTTGCGGGTGTAGCTTTCGTGCTGCCTACTCCAGGTTACTTCCAAATATCCATTTGTCTGTTTTGGCTTGTGGCGTTCAGTTCTGCTACACACGACATAGCTGCCGACGGATTTTATATGCTTGCACTCGACGAACGCCGACAGTCGTTTTTCGTCGGCATACGTAGCACATTTTATCGCCTCGCCACTATTTTCGGGCAAGGTCTGCTCGTGATTATGGCAGGGTACCTCGAACAAAAAACTCACAACATACCATACGCTTGGAGTATCACCCTATTGGTAGCGGCAGGGATATTTATCGCCGTATTTGCTTACCATAAGTTTGCTCTGCCTTACCCTCCCGCAGACGGCAAAACTATCGGAGTACAGTACAAGCAGACATTTCTTCGTTTTGCAGAAGTATTTTCCTCTTTCTTTGCTAAAAAAGATGTAGGCTTTTTTATTGCTTTCATGCTGTTGTATCGCCTCTCGGAGGCAATGCTTGTGAAGCTCGCCTCGCCTTTTATGCTCGATGCCCGTTCAGTGGGCGGCCTCGGGCTGAGTACTGAGGCTGTCGGGCTTGTATATGGCACTGTCGGTGTAGCAGCTCTCACGGTAGGAGGTATACTTGGCGGTATAGCCATAAGCCGTCGAGGACTTAGCTATTGGACTCTTCCTATGACTCTGGCCATAACGCTTCCTAACGCCGTTTATGTCTATCTCGCTTTGCAGCAACCTACTTCGTTGATGCTCATAAACACTGCCGTCGCTCTCGAACAGTTTGGCTACGGATTCGGTTTCACGGCATATATGATGTATCTTATACGTTTCTCGGAGGGGCAATACAAGACTTCGCACTACGCATTGTGTACGGGTTTTATGGCTCTGGGAATGATGTTGCCGGGAATGGCTGCGGGCTTTATCGAAACGTGGCTTGGCGGTTACGCTCATTTCTTTATCTTTGTGATGATATGCACCATACCGACCATAGCTATTGTCCCATTTGTAGAATCGAAGTTTCGCCGATAAACTCCTAATTCTCACGCCTATCGTTCATTTTATTGGCCGAATATATTATAACAGAAGTCTCGATTCGAGAGCAGTATTGAATAGCATATCGAGTATACTTAGATTTGGCTTGAATCCGTATTTGTGTTCAAATACTTGGTGGTATTTACGCTCTTGCATATCGGGCATGGAGTCCGACTGATGTTTGGCGTCGAACTGCTCTCGCAAATCGGTATACTTGTCGTCGTTTGCCGCTATGTATTCTGTCGAAAGCAATATATCGAGGTTTTTGTACCCGAGTAAGTCGAGTATTTTCTGCTGTAGGTCGATATTGAAGTCGACCAAGAAGTCGTAACGCCTATTGTAGAGGTCGGCTATATCGCTATACAGGTACTCGAAAAACGGCGACGAGCGGTAGGCGCTCTCTATCGCTCGGTAGTGTAATGTCTGCCACGGGGTATGGTTCGATATTCTTATGTCTTTCGAGGCGGTCTTGCGTTCCTCTTTTACTACGGGGATAGTTAGGGCTTCTACTCCGTTCGATGTAGCTATATAGCACCTATTGGCGTAGGTCTGTTTGCAGTAAAAGCTATTTATGTCTATCGTAATATCGTAGCGTATAAGATAGTGATAATAAGCGGTAGGGGCGGCATAAGCTAAAGGTAGAAGTATCATTTGCTTTTTGCCGACTTGTTGTTACTTTTTGAGAATAGAGTATAACCTATAGTGTAGTTGAATGAGAATTGTCCTCCTTGAGTGAACCCATACCCCGGATTCCACCATATTTTTGTTTTATCTTTTGTGTGAAAAGCCGTTTTGAGCCTTACGCTCCAGCCCATAGTGAAGCCTCGGTATAAATCGACTCTTATGCCTCCTACCAATTCTAGCCACCCGCAATATACGCCTCTGCCCGAGAAGCTTTGCCGCCTGTCGCCTCCTGCCCAATAGTCGTTGTTCATAGGTATGTTTGCCGCTTGGTAGTTTGTAGCCGACATTGCGTATCGTGCTCCTACAAAAGGATACGACACTATGTGCTTCATTCTGCCATCTTTATCGGCATTGTTTATAAGGTTATAATTGAATCCTATCCTTACGAAGGGCGATGCGGCACGATATTCCTGCCCTCCCTGAAGAGTGGTCCGTATACTTCCGTAGCCTGCCTCTAATGTGGGGAAAAACTTATAATACAGATCAATATCTGCCTGAATCTCGCCTGTACGAACATTTTTGTTGCCGATGATACCCATTGCGGGCGAGAAAATATCGGCATGTATCGATACTGCCTTGTAAGCCTTGCCCGTGTATGTGTTTCGTTTCTCACGAACCACACTATTACTGTCGTTCTGTGCGTGGGATATGGCAGATACGGTCAGAAAAAGTATTATTGATATTAGCGAAAGCCTCTTCATTGCTCTGCTTTGAAATATATTAGTAGTTGGTTGTTTGTCTTGTTGTCTTTTATGTGTCTGTCTTTTATGATTATAGAGTCTATTTCGTTTTTTGAGAAATATACCTCTCTGATGTAATGCGTCGTTGTCGTACCGCATTCCAACGATACGAGTACTTCGGTGTTTTCGTGTTCGATAGTAACGGTGTCGGCGGTTTTTCTATCTCGTCGTATTACGAATGCTGTGCGGTTGTCCGAAGGTTTCAGAGGCAACCTTACCGTCGATATCGGTAGTGTATCGTTTATAGTAGAGTCGTTGCCTACCCCTTTTACCATGATTGTATCTGTCAGTACCGTTGTAACAAATCGATTTTTAGCACTGTCTCTGACTGCTCCGAAAAACGATACGCCGATATTCGTGCGTATATCGGCTGTACAACCGCTGTCGGCACGGCAGGAATAGACAGATAATATTACAACGACCGTCAGAGCCGCGTATATACTTGCTTTATATGTGTGTAGAGTGTTCATATTATTCAGTTTATCAGACGGCTTATCTCGTTCTTTAGCAGAGCTATGGCGGTCTGTGTCGGGGTCTGTGCCGATTCGTTGTACGTGCGTATGATTGTTTGGGCAAGCGTGATAGCTTTCTCGTTGCTATTCACCTGTGTAGCACATATATTGATGAGTTGTAGGATGTCGTTTTTGGCATCGACTACAGCCTGCCACTCTTTAGGAGTAACATATATCTGCTGAGCTACATTGTGTTCGAACTCTTCCCTTATGACTCTGAGTAGTTTTACTTGTAGCTCGAAGGTCGACATATTGTTTTCTATCTCGCGGTTGAGTATCTCGTCGGGCGAAGTACGTTCTAAAAAAAGCACAAGCCTCTCGTAAGCAGCGAGTTTTATAGGTGCTATCACTTTGAAATTAGCCGATTCGAGTCTTAGTTTTTCGAGTTTTATGGGACGATTTATAAGCCAATATGCTATCAAAACTATTGTAGCACAAGGGAGAAGAAATTTTGCTATCTCTATTATTATCATTGTATTACAGATGAGGTTATTACAAAAAATAAATGTACAAAAATAGAAAAAAAACGTCAGTTTTTCGATGTTTGCAGATTATAAGTCGGTGAAAATATCTAATTTTGGCAAAATTTTGTGATACACTTCTATTTCGATGAAAAAACATATTCCTAACTTCCTGACTATATGCAACCTGTGTTCTGGTTGTCTTGCTGTAAGGTCAGCCTTTATGGCAGATTATCAGTCTGTTTTGATATTTGTGCTTATTTCGGCAGTCTTTGATTTTCTCGACGGATTCGCGGCTCGCCTACTTCGTGCCTATTCGCCTTTGGGCAAAGAGCTCGATTCGTTGGCAGACGTGGTCAGTTTTGGTCTTGCTCCATCGATGGTAGCGGTGTCGTTGCTCACGGATAGTATTGGTAATTGTGGCTATGTAGGAATGCTCATAGTGGCTTTCTCGGCGTTGCGTCTGGCTCGGTTCAATATCGACGATAGGCAGACAAGCTCATTTATCGGTATGCCCACTCCGGCAAATGCTATATTGTGGTCGGGTCTTGGGTTTACGTATCACCGGTTTTTGTCAGATAATGTGGCTATTACGCTTGTATTGGTCGCTACGACTTCTTATCTGCTGATATCGAGTCTACCAATGTTTTCTCTGAAATTCAAAGACTTCGGTATTCGTTCAAACAAATGGCAATACATACTAATAGTTTCTACTATAATATTGCTCATCGCATTGAAATACAGTGTATTCGTTTGGTCGATAGTAGTATATATTGTTTTGTCGGCGATAAAAGCTCTTGTCGAATGTCGATGCAAAAAGTCGGAAGTAGATACCCCCTCGGCAATGACAGACAATCAATAACCCAATATTTTGAGCATCGACTTGTAGCTCTGCTCTTTGGCGAATAGTTTTGTATACCATTCGCCTGTCTCGTCGCGGTCTATCACTACGAGTTTGGGACCGGGTATGAGGCAGTGTTGTATGCCGCCGAAGCCGCCCAGACTCTCCTGATAGGCTCCCATGTGGAAAAATCCCACATATTGCTCCTCTCCGTTGGTAATCTTGGGCATAAAGATGGCATTCGAGTGAGCCTCAGCGTTGTAGAAGTCTTCGCTGTCGCAGGTAAGCCCACCCATATGGACACGTTCGTACTCTTTATCCCAATTGTTGATGGCGAGGAATACATATCGCTGGTTGATAGCCCAAGTGTCGGGTAGGGTAGTCATAAAACTGCTGTCTATCATATTCCACAGCTCTCTGTCGTTTTGTTGCTTCTGGTTGATGATGGAGTAGAGCATAGCACCGCTCTCGCCGACGGTATACGAACCGAATTCGGTGAAGATATGCGGGTCTTCGACGCCGTTGTTTTTGCAGGTCTTTTTTATCTGTGCCACTATCTCTTCTGCCATATATTCGTAGTCGTAGTCGAAGTCGAGGTGTGCCTGTATCGGGAAACCGCCGCCGATATTGAGAGAGTCGAGGCTGGGGAATATATGTTTGAGTTCGCAGTAGAGGTTGACTACTTTGTTCAACTCGTTCCAGTAATATGCAGTGTCGCGTATGCCTGTGTTGATGAAGAAGTGAAGCATCTTGAGGCTTACGTTTTTGTTGGGTTTGATTTTCTTCTCGCAGTATGGTATTATGTCGTTGTATCTGATACCGAGACGCGAGGTGTAGAAGTCGAACTTCGGTTCTTCTTCGGCAGCAATGCGTATGCCGATGTTGAATTTTCGTTTCGAAGTGATGTTGAATAAGTCGAGTTCGAATTTATTATCCAAAATAGGTATTATGTTTTTGAACCCCAAATCTACGAGGTTCTCTATATTTTCTACATATTGAGGACGTTTGAAGCCGTTACAGAGAATGTATGTGTCGGGTTTGAGGAATCCGTTTTCGTACAGATTCTCGAGAATATTCATATCGAAAGCCGACGAAGTCTCTATGTGGACGTTGTGTTTGAGCACTTCTTCCATCACGAACGAGAAATGCGACGACTTGGTGCAGTAGCAATAGTTGTAGTCTCCCTGATAATCGACCTTTGCCATAGCTACATTGAATGCACGGCGGGCACGCTGTATGTTCTGTCCTATCTTGGGCAGATAGGCTATGCGGAGCGGTGTGCCGTACTGTTTGATGACGTCCATTAGCGGTATGCCGAACCAGTTCAAGTCGCCATCTTCGACTGTGAACTCGTCGTTCGGTACTTCGAATGCCTGTTGAATCAAGTCAATATACTTATTCTTCATATCTCTGATGTAGATTAGTTAGATTTGGAAAAAAAATGTAATGTAACTCTGTCGGATTTTTTATTGCCTGCAAAAGTAATACTATTTTTTCTGATAATCAGCATAAAATGTGATTTTATACAATCTTTGGTTGAAAAAAATATTAATTTTGCACGAAATATTTGACAGTATACCCCGATATGCACCAAAAATCGCAGATAGAAATCAAAAACAAAAAAGCCTCTTTCCACTACGAACTGCTGACCAAATACACGGCAGGCATAGTGCTTTACGGTACCGAGATAAAATCGATACGCGAAGGCAAGGTAGGTCTGGTCGATTCGTATTGTGCTTTCGACAAGGGTGAGCTGTGGGTTATCAATATGCACATAGCGGCATTTCGTCTGGGCAACTTCTACAACCACGAAGCCGCTCGTACACGTAAACTGTTGCTGACCAAGCGAGAACTGCGTAAAATAGAACGAGCTGTCAAAGAGACGGGGCTTACGATTGTGCCTACGAGACTGTATATCAACGACAAAGGGTTAGCCAAGCTCGATATAGCCGTAGCACGTGGCAAAAAACTGTACGACAAACGCGAAAGCATCAAAGAGAAAGACCTCCGTCGCGATATGGAGCGTTACCGCAAGTAATATTGATAATCAGCCAGTAGGCTTATTGGGAGTGTCTCATTGTATTCGGACAAAAAGAATATACGAAAACTCCATTTTTTTATATCTTTGCAAAACGTTTTTGTAATCAAATAAACATATTAAATATATGAGAAGATTAAGCTTGTTTTTAATAGTACTCACAGTAAGTTGCTTATCTGCTTTCGCTCAGATGTTTGAGCCTGTCAAGTGGAAATTTTCGACTAAGACTATCGACCAATCTACTGTAGAACTTGTTTTTAGTGCCACCATCGACAGAGGCTGGCATCTGTACGGAATGAAACTGCCCGACGACGGACCTATACCTACCCAATTCGTGTTCGAGGGCAAGCGAGGTGCTACCTTCGAAGGTTCGGTGGTAGCCAAAGGCAAACTTATAGAGGAGTACGACAAAATTTTCGAGATGAAACTCGGTTACTACAACTCTTCTGCGGTTTTTTCGCAAAAAATAAAATTCGATCCCGAGAGAGGTTATAAAGTGGACGGATACATAAAGTTCCAGTCGTGTAACGACGAGGCTTGTATCAATGGCGAAGCTCCTTTTAAATTCGAGCTGAAAGGCAAAAAGCCGCTTGCCGACGAACAGGCAGACACTACACACTCTCCGGCTACGGCACAGATAGACTCTGCTGCAATAACGGGAGCCACTCAGCAGACCGCTACCGATATCTTTGCTCCCGCACTCGATAAGCTCGACAAATTCAACAAAGAAGCAGGCAGCACCTCGGCTACGAAAGGCAGGTCGCTGCTCTGGATATTCCTAATGGGTATGCTCGGAGGTCTCATAGCACTCATTACTCCTTGTGTATGGCCTGTGATACCTATGACGGTGAGCTTCTTCCTCAAACGCTCGGGCGAAAACAAAGCCAAAGCCAGACAAGATGCCGTACTCTACGGTCTCGGCATAATCATCATATACGTTATGCTCGGTCTGCTCATAACGCTCATATTCGGACCTAATGCACTTAATTCGCTATCTACCAATGCTATATTCAACGTATTCCTTTTTGCTTTGTTGGTAGTGTTTGCCATTTCGTTCTTCGGAGCGTTCGAAATAACGCTGCCTGCGTCGTGGTCGTCTAAGATGGACGCCAAAGCATCGTCTACGACAGGCTTCATAAGCATATTCTTTATGTCGTTTGTATTGGTGATAGTATCGTTCTCCTGCACCGGTCCTATTATCGGCTTTTTGCTCGTCAACGTAACCTCAGGCGGACTGTGGGCACCTCTGCTCGGAATGCTCGGCTTCTCGATAGCTTTGGCTATTCCGTTCGGTTTCTTTGCCTTATTCCCTACGTTGCTCAAAGCATTGCCAAAATCCGGAGGCTGGCTGAATACCGTCAAAGTGGTTCTTGCATTTATCGAATTGGCTTTTGCCCTCAAATTCCTCTCTGTTGCCGACCTTGCTTACGGTTGGGGTATACTCGACAGAGAAGTTTTTATAGTATTGTGGATAATCATATTCGCTATGCTCGGCTTCTATCTGCTCGGTAAACTGCGTTTCCCACACGACGACAAAGAAGAGACCGTCTCTATACCGAAGTTCTTTATGGCTGTCATCTCGTTTGCCTTTGCCATCTATATGATACCCGGTCTGTGGGGTGCTCCGCTGAAAGCTGTTTCGGCATTCTCGCCCCCGATGCACACTCAGGACTTCTCGTTGTACAAGAACCATTTGGAAGCCCACTACTCCGACTATGAGCTCGGTATGGCTGCTGCCAAGGTACAGAAGAAACCCGTTGTGGTCGACTTCTCGGGATTCGGCTGCGTCAATTGCCGTAAGATGGAGGCTGCCGTATGGACAGACGACAAAGTGTTCGATAAACTAACCAACGACTTTATACTTATATCGCTTATGGTAGATGATAAGACACCCTTGCCCGAACCTATCGAGGTCGAAGAAAACGGAGCAACCCGCAAGTTGCGTACACTGGGCGATAAGTACTCGTACATACAACGCCATAGGTTCGGAGCAAACGCTCAGCCATTCTACGTAATACTCGACGAGAACGGCGACCCGATGACAGGCTCGTATGCATTTAGCGAGAGCGTCGAAGACTTCCTGAAATTCCTCGACGCAGGTATGAGCAACTATAAAGCGAGAAAGTAGATTGTACTAATAATTTTAATGTAATATGAATATCAGAATATTAGGTTTGGCGGTAATAGTAGCTGTAAACTCTTTTGCGGCAATGGCACAAAATAGCGATGTAGCTAAAAAAGAGGCTATTGCGGTGAAAGAAATAGTCGAAAGTCGTAATTTTAAGATAAATATACTCAATGTCTTGCGCGAAAAGCGTGTATATATGGATATTTATTCGAAGAATATGATAGAGATAGCCGACGGAAAGCTTGTAGCCAAATTTCCATACTTCTATCGCGACGACAATCCGTCGAATACCGCTCAGTCTTATCTGAAGATAGATAGCGATATTCGGACGATGAAGATAAAGAACAAGGCAAAAAGAGGTATGTACGACGTGTCCATAAAGATAGATAAACCATCGAAGTATGTAGTAAATATCGATATCGGATACGATGGTAATTGTATGGTATACGTTACCAACTCACAGAAAAAAACAGTCATATATGGTGGCAGATTGATAGAGCCTAATATGTGATATTCAGATATTTGTGTTTAAAAAGTAAGAGTGATAAACTTATGATAAAGAAGATAGTATTGGCATCGATTGCCATATTCGTATTAATATCGTGTGAAAGTTCTCAAAACTACTCCGTACAACTTGAGAATCAGCGTAAACAGATCAGGGAGTATATCGAGCGAAATGGTATTTCGTTGATAGAGACCTATCCTGCCGATTCGGTGTTCAAATCGAACGAATATCTCTGGATGGGGCAAGACAGCATCATCTTCCGTCTTGCAAAAAAGGGTGTGGGCGATGCCATAAAGCCTGGCGACCATATTACGGTGCGTTGGGTACAATACTCTATCGACGGCAATGGTGATTCTGTAAGCTATTGGACTACAGGCGACGTAGACTATCCCTTAGAACTTGTTTTTGACCCGGACCCCAATTCGGCTACAAATCAACGTCGTTCGAATACCAATAGTATTGGTTGGCAGAGTGCTATACGCCTGATGCAACGTTCGGATGCGATAGCAGAATTTATAGTGCCGTCGCCTATCGGTACATTGACTGCTTTCAACAATGTTAAGGCATATCGCTATAAACTTACGTTCAAGATACAGCCTAAATAGCTATATATGACACTGATAAAATCTATTTCGGGTATTCGTGGTACGATTGGAGGTAAGACAGACGACAATCTTACTCCTTTTGATATCGTAAAATTCGTTTCGGCTTATGTCGAATGGCTTCGAAACGTGTCGTCTGCTTCTACGAACAGTCCTCTTAGAGTGGTCGTCGGACGCGACGCTCGCATATCGGGGCAGATGGTCGAAAATTTGGTTTGTGGCACATTGGTGGGTTGCGGTTGCGACGTGGTCGATATAGGACTTGCGTCTACTCCTACTACCGAAATGGCTGTTACAGCCGAGCGAGCCGATGGAGGTATTATCATTACGGCAAGCCACAACCCCAAACAATGGAACGCCCTGAAACTCCTCAATGCGCAAGGAGAATTTCTATCGAAGACAGACGGTGAGAGTATACTTAAAATAGCCGAAAACGGCGAAATGGATTTTGCCAAGATAGATGCTTTGGGTAAGATATATAATAAAGATATGTCTGACTACCATATAGATAGTGTCGTTTCTCTCGATTTGGTAGATGTAGAGACTATAAAGAAAGCAAATTTTTCGGTAGCGATAGATTGTGTCAATTCGGTAGGTGGAATCATTATCCCCAAGCTGCTTAAAGCTCTTGGAGTAGAGAAGGTTACGTGTCTAAATTGTGAGCCGACAGGCGACTTCAAACACAATCCTGAGCCGTTGAAGGAGAATCTTACCGAAATTTCGGACTATATAGCTCGAAATCAGGTAGATGTTGGTTTTGTTGTAGACCCCGACGTAGACCGTTTGGCTATTGTGTGCGAAGACGGCGAAATGTTTGGCGAAGAGTATACGCTTGTGTCTGTTGCCGATTACGTGCTTAGCCATACCAACGGCAATACGGTAAGCAATCTCAGTTCTACAAGGGCTTTGGCTGATGTTACCGCTCTGTATGGCAGTAAATATTATGCTGCTGCGGTGGGTGAGGTCAATGTAGTGGAAAAGATGAAGGCAGTGGTAGCTGTAATAGGCGGCGAAGGCAATGGAGGAGTCATATATCCGGCGTCTCACTATGGGCGAGATGCTTTGGTAGGTATAGCTTTGTTTCTCACCTTGTTGGCAAAAAAAAACATGAAAGTATCGGAGTTGCGTAAGACATATCCCGAGTATTTTATCTCGAAAAATAAAATAGAGTTAACTCCAGATATAGATGTAGATACCGTATTTAGTGTAATAAAAGGCAACTATTCCCGATACGGAATAAATGATATCGACGGGGTTAAGATCGATTTCCCGCAAGGGTGGGTTCATCTGCGGAAGTCTAATACAGAGCCTATTGTAAGGATATATTCGGAGGCTCCGACTCAGGAGCAGGCAGATAAATTTGCTGCCGCTATTATAGCCGAAATCAATCGGATAGTGGCTTCGTGGCAGAAGAATATACTCTAATCCGTTGTTCCTGACTTATATATAATTTTTATTCTTGGTCTGTAATGCAAGAAAAGATAATAGAACTTACCGATAATATCGATTTGGTAGTGTTTTATGGCGTCAATAACGCCAATATGCGATTGCTGAAAAATCTATTTCCCAAGGTCAAAATAGTGGCGCGCAACAATATTATAAAAATACAGGGTACTGAGGTAGATATCAATAATTTGGAGCGGATTTTCGGAATGCTGCAGAAGTATTGCGAAGAGTACAATATTTTAGACGAAAAGCAGATTTTGGCTATTATCGACGGCAGTCATGTCGCAGAGCGTAAGGCAGACAACCTTATTCTTCACGGAATAGGTGGCAAATCTATCGTAGCCCGTACTCCAAACCAGCGAAAGCTTACCGAAAAGTTCGATAGCAACGACCTTCTGTTTGCCGTAGGTCCTGCCGGTAGCGGTAAGACTTACACTGCTATAGCTCTGGCAGTAAGAGCATTGAAAAACAAAGAGGTACGCCGCATTATTTTGTCGCGTCCGGCGGTGGAGGCAGGCGAAAAGCTTGGATTTCTACCCGGCGATATGAAAGAAAAGATAGACCCTTATTTGCAGCCTCTGTACGATGCTTTACTCGATATGTTGCCTGCCGAAAAGGTAAAGTCGCATATCGAGACAGGTATCATACAGATTGCTCCACTGGCTTTTATGCGAGGACGTACTCTGAACGATGCCATAGTGATTCTCGACGAAGCACAAAACACTACCAACCATCAGATAAAGATGTTTCTTACTCGTATGGGGCTCAATACCAAGATGATAATCATGGGCGATATAACACAAATAGACCTACCGCCTCGGCAGAAGTCGGGACTTATCGATGCTGTGGAGACTCTTAAGGGGATAAAAGGCATTGAGTTGGTGGAGTTTAACAAAAACGATATCGTACGCCATTCGTTGGTGCAGAGTATAGTGGAGGCATACGAAAAGAAGTCGAAAAAAGATATCGAATAACACTGTATAAATGAATAAGATATACGCCTTTCCCCTTAGCGATATAGACGACGTTGCCCGACAGTTTGTGGCGGATATGGGCACATCGAAAATTTTTGCCTTCTATGGAGCCATGGGAGCCGGTAAGACTACATTTATCGCTGCTTTGTGTAAGGCATTGGGAGTCGAGGAGCCGGTTACGAGCCCTACGTTTGCTATTGTAAATCAGTACGATACTGTCGACGGCAATACTGTATATCATTTCGATTGTTACCGCTTCGATACCTTAGAAGATGCTCTGAATATCGGTATAGAAGAATATTTCGATAGCGGTTGCCTATGTTTCATCGAATGGGCTGAAAAGATAAAAGATATTTTACCGACAGATACTATCGCCGTTAACATTGTAGCCAAAGAAGATGGCAGCCGAGAAGTCTCGGTCTTGCAATAGCCTAAAAACACGTATAAAGCTTGTTTCTTAGCCGCTTGTATCTCTCGATATGATTCAAAGAGATGGTCCGACTAAGAAAATTTTACATTTATCTTATGGTCAATCGAAAAAAAAATGCTAATTTTACACTCTTTTTTAGAGACGCTACACGTGGTCTCTAACATGTAAATTTTAGCAAAAGAAAGAACTATAGAATAAATGACAGGACAAGAAAGGCTTATAAGAGTAGATATTGAGGAGCAGATGCGTTCGGCTTATATCGACTATTCGATGTCGGTAATAGTTTCTCGTGCTCTGCCCGATGTCAGAGACGGATTTAAACCCGTACATCGACGTGTGTTGTTCGGAATGAACGAATTAGGTAATACCAACGACAAGCCGTATAAAAAATCGGCTCGTATCGTTGGTGAGGTTATGGGTAAGTATCACCCACACGGCGACTCTTCTATCTACGGTACATTGGTTCGTATGGCTCAGCCTTGGGCTATGCGTTACCCGCTTGTAGACGGGCAAGGTAATTTTGGCTCCATAGACGGCGACGAACCTGCCGCAATGCGTTACACCGAGGCTCGTCTGATGAAGATAGCCGAAGAGATGCTCGACGATATAGAGAAAAATACAGTCGACTTCAAAGCCAATTTCGACGAAACACTCAAAGAACCAATCGTTTTGCCGGCTCGCTTACCCAATCTGCTGGTAAATGGTTCGTCGGGGATAGCCGTAGGTATGGCTACCAATATGGCTCCGCACAATCTTTCGGAGACGGTAGATGCCATTATTGCCTATATTCATAATCCACAGATTACTATCGATGAGATAACAAAATATATAAAAGCTCCCGACTTCCCTACCGGCGGTATCATCTACGGCTATGCCGGAGTACGCGAAGCATTTGAGACAGGCAGAGGAAAGATAGTAATACGCTCTAAATGTGAAATAGAGACTACCGCAAGCGGACACGATAAGATAATTGTTACCGAAATACCGTATATGGTAAATCGTGCTGAACTTATCAAGTCGATAGCGGCGCTTGCCGAAGAAAAACGCATAGAAGGCATATCGAACATCAACGACGAGTCCGACAGACAGGGTATGCGTATCGTAATCGATGTAAAACGCGATGCGAATTCGAATGTAATACTCAATAAGTTATATAAGTATTCACAACTACAGAGCTCTTTTTCGGTAAATAATGTAGCTCTTGTAAAGGGACGTCCGCAACTGCTTAATATCATAGACCTTATACGTAACTTTGTCGAACACAGGCACGAGGTGATAGTGCGTCGTACCGAATACGATTTGGAAAAGGCACTCGAGCGAGCCGAATTGCTCGAAGGTCTGATGATTATCCTCGATAATCTCGACGAAGCCATACGTATAATACGCGACTCGAAAACACCGTCGGAGGCACAGGAACGCCTTATGGAGCGCTTCTCGCTTACCGAGCGGCAAGCTGCTTACGTCGTAGAGCTCCGACTTCGCCAACTCACTGCTATGGAGCAAGATAAGCTTCGTTTGGAGTACGAAGAACTTTTGAAACGTATAGAAGATTTGCGCGATATTTTGGCAAAAGTCGAAAGAAGAATGCAGATTATTATCGACGAAATGTTGGAGCTTAAAAACAAATTTGGCGACTCGCGTCGTACCGAGATAGTATATTCGGGCGAAGAGATGAACCCCGAAGACTTCTATGCCGACGACCAGATGATTATCACCATTTCGCACGAGGGATATATCAAACGTACTCCGCTAGCCGAGTTTAAGGCTCAGAATCGAGGTGGCGTAGGCTCCAAAGGAGGCGCTACAAAAGACAAAGACTTCATCGAAGATATTTATCCCGCTTCGATGCACAACTATATGTTGTTTTTCACCCAAAAAGGCAAATGCTATTGGATGAGAGTCTACGATATACCCGAAGGAAGCAAGATAAGCAAGGGCAGGGCGATACAGAATATGTTGAATATAGAGCCCGACGATAAGATAAATGCGTTTATACGTGTAAAAAATCTGCAAGACCCCGAATACAATAGCAAACACTATTTGGTATTCTGTACCAAGAATGGCATTATCAAAAAGACCTGCTTGGAGGCTTATTCGCGTCCTCGACAAAATGGGGTAAATGCCATCACCATAAGAGAAGACGACCAAGTGATACAGGTACGTCTGACAGACGGTAACAGCCAGATAGTCATTGCCAACCGCGAAGGACGGGCTATCCGCTTCCACGAATCCGACGTGCGTAATATGGGGCGTAACGCCACAGGTGTAATTGCTATGGCGCTCGAACCCGATAGTGGAGACGAAGTCGTAGGTATGGTAGCTGTTGCAGATAAAAAAGAGACGATACTTGTGGTATCGGAAAAGGGCTATGGAAAACGTTCGCAACTCGACGAACTCGATGAAAACGGAGAGGTCAAACTCGACGAAGAGGGCAAGCCGATAGCCGTGTATCGTGTAACAAAACGTGGTGGCAAGGGTGTAAAGACTATGAATATCACCGAAAAGACGGGTAAACTCGTGTCGATAAAACTTGTTGACGATAGCAACGATATAATGATTATCAACAAGAGCGGTATGACTATCCGTATGCACGTTTCCGATATTCGTGTCATGGGTAGAGCTACACAAGGTGTTCGCCTTATCAACCTCGAAAAACGTAACGACGAGATAGCTGCCGTATGTAAGGTAGATGCAGATACCGAAGAGGAGGCTGTAGATATAGATAATACTGTAGCCGACAGCACCGAAGTCGATAACTCTAATGAATGAAATATTCGAATAAATAAAAAAACAACCAATAATGAGATTGGTATAAAAGACAATATTAACAACTAAACACATAATTATCAATGAAAAAAATCTTTGTAATGTTGCTAATGAGCGTAATACTTGCCACTGTGGCATCTGCTCAAGTGAAAAATGTGAAAAAAGCGTATCGACTCTCGGAGGCTTACGAAAATCCCGATTTCTATGCAGCCGAAGAACAAATCGAACCTGCTCTTACAGACCCCACTACAGCCGAAGACCCTTATACTTGGTGGGTTGCGGGTCATATTCAAGATAGAAAGATAGCGTGGGAAAACGAAAAACTTGCTATGGCACAGTCTTCGGACGAAGAGGTGAAACAAGAAGCAGCTTTCAAAGCCTACGACTACTTTGTAAAGTGTGCGGAGCTCGAAACAAAGCCTAACGCTAAGGGAAAGATATCAAATAAGTATACAAAAAAGCTATCGGAAACACTTGCTTGGTATTACAAAACATTTTTGATATTCAACTACGGACTAAAACAGGCTGAGTACGAAGACTACAATCAAGCGATAGTGGCATTCAAAAAGCACCTTGATATAGTAGACCTACCTTTTATGAAAGACTACAAAGGAACAGCCGAAGCCCCGAAACCGACAAAAGATACTACATACTACAAGATAAAATATTACTTGGGTATATATACCTCGCTTGCAGGTAAAAACGATGAGGCTATAGCTCTATTTGAATCTATCAAAAACAATGGATATAAAGAGAGTGAAATATATCAGTACCTCTACAATCTGTATCTGGAAAGAAAAGATAGTGCCAATATGCTCAGAATACTCAATGAGGGTATCGACCGTTTCCCGTCGCAAGTAGTATTTCTCGGACTGACTATCAATATCTATCTCGAACAGAATAAGCAGAAAGAAGCCCTCAATCTGCTCAGCAAAGCTATCGAACGCAATCCGTCGAATGCCGAATATTACACTATCAGAGGACAGGTAAATCGCTCGTTGGGTAATGGCGAAGCCGCTCTACGCGACTACGATAAGGCAATACAAATGGACCCGACGAAATCGATTTTCTATATAAACAAGAGTGAATTCCTTATCTCTCAGGCCACAAATATCGAGAGTGTCGCATCTACTATGGCCAACAAGGCAGAGGCTGCAAAGACCAAATCACAAGCAAAACAATATCTTGAGAATGCAAAGCAGACTCTCAATAAAGCATTGGAGATAAACTCTAAAGACGTTGAAGCTCTGAAACTCCTGCGCCGTATAGCCAACAAAGAAGACAATCAAGCAGAAGTATCGCGTATAGCAAAGCTTATCAAGGAATTAGAGAAGTAATACCCGACTATATAAGCAACCTTATAGGTTTAAGGTATAAAAAATACGAGAAAGGCTGAAGGCATCGATTGCTCTCAGCCTTTTCTTATTCTCCGTGGAGAGTAGTCATCGATAGATGAGAAATATGGTATTTCGTTTGTTTATATCTATTTGTTGCTTTGCCCACTCGGCGATAGGAAGTGTCTTCACAGACTCAGTGTCTGTCGTAAGTTCGGAGGCAATACAAAGTAAGGTGTCGGGTTTGAGGGTAGCCACCATATCTTGTACAAGTTGGTTGTTGCGATATGGTGTCTCGATAAATATCTGAGTCTGCCGTTCAGACGAGGCACGAGATTCGAGTTGTTTGAGACGTTGTATGCGTGCTTTCTTATCTATCGGCAGATAGCCGACGAAAGCGAACGACTGTCCGTTGAAACCGCTTGCCATTAGCGAAAGTATTATCGAAGAGGCTCCTACGAGGGGGACTACACGTATATTCTTTCGTTGGGCTATGGCTACGACGTCAGCTCCCGGGTCGGCTATTGCAGGGCAGCCTGCCTCGGAGATTATACCCATCGAATGTCCTTCGTATATAGGTAGTAGCAGTTCGGCGATACGGTCGGGGGGGGTATGTCGGTTGAGTTCGTAGAAACTGAGGTCGCCGATGACGATATCTCTGTCTAACATTTTCAGAAATCGGCGTGCCGAACGTACGTTTTCCACGATGAAATGCCGTAGATTTTTTGCTACGCTTATATTATACGAAGGTAGTACGTTGTCGATATTGCTTTGTCCGAGAGTATTCGGTATGAGGTATAATATTCCCATTGCTTTTGAAAAGGCAGATAATAACGTTTGCCAAAGATAATACTTTTATAATATATATATGTTCAAAAGTATTAGTACTTTTGCAAGATAGGTACTGTTGCTGTATTATAGCATACTTTTTATACGATGTAACTGATATATACACAAGATTTTTGTATCAATTCATTGTAAAACATGCAGATGAATACTCATAATAATATTGTTTTTCGAATGGCAAATGAGTCGGATTTATCTACTATTTGGGAGATTATCACATTTGCCAAAGAAGTACGCCGTAGAGAAGGTAGCAGTCAGTGGCAAGATGGTTACCCTGATATTGATACCATAAGATTGGATATTGTAGACAGAAAAGGATATTTGCTCTTATGTAACGACGAAGTATGCGGATATATGGCTGTTGTACTAGACGGAGAGCCTGCATATGACGATATAGAGGGCTGTTGGCTTAGCAATAGATCATATACTACTGTACACAGAATGGCAGTGAGCTCACAGGCAAAAGGTAAGGGATTGGGTTATACTATGCTTCTGAAAGTCGAAGAGATTAGCCTTGCCAATAGTATATACAGTATAAGAGTAGACACAAACTACGACAATACGGCTATGTTGCATATATTCGAAAAGCTCGGCTATGTCTATTGCGGGGAGGTGTATTATCGTGGGAATCCACGAAAAGCATTCGAGAAGTTATTGTTCGACTAATGCTAATATCAGCTTTGCTCGGAGTGTTATTATTGTCGTAAAGTATTAATTTTGCAGAAAAAATCAACGACTAGATGGAATATCCAATCATCACCATAGGCAGAGAGATAGGCAGTAATGGGCTTACTATAGGCAAAAGACTATCGGAGAAGTTGCATATGCCTCTGTACGACAAGAATTTACTCTCCATAGCGGCTCGTCAGAGCGGACTTTGTAGCGATGTCTTCGAGCACGCCGACGAGAAGGAAAGTTATAGCTTTCTACAGAAGGCACTTAGGTCTATCTGGAGCAACAACGACAATTTCATCCACAACGAGAATCTTTTTCAAATTCAAAGCGATACGATACGAGACATATCGCAGAGAGAGAGTTGTATATTCGTGGGGCGGTGTGCCGACTACATATTGCGACAGCACCCGAAAACTCTTCGTATCTTTGTCTGTGCCGAATTGGACGATAGGATTGCCAATATCTCGCAAACGCTTAATATTTCGCACGATAGCGCTATGAAAAAAGTAGAGAATACCGATAAGAAACGCTCTGCGTACTACAACTTCTATACCAATAAAATATGGGGACAAGCCTCGTCGTACGATATATGCCTAAATACATCGCTATTAGGTGTGGAGGGAGCGGTAGATATTGTGTTAAAAACGTTCAAAAAGTTGTTTGTCGCTTGATATTTGTATATCTTTGCTATCGGTATAAACATTTTAATAATATAATGATATGAATAAAAACACTTTATTGGCATTTTTAGGCGGAGTAATCGCCGGTGGTGTAGCAGCATTGCTACTGGCTCCCAGAAGCGGAGAAGAGACTCGTGAATATATCGCAGATAAGATAAAAAGCGGTATCAAATCGGGCTTGGGCGAAGATCAGTACAACGACCTGCAAGAGAAGTTGCAAGACCTTAAGGCAAGCGTTGTAAATAAAATCTCGCACCAAGAGGCTTAGTGAATCGAATGATAAATTGCTGCCACTCAGGTAGCAGTTTATCGTTTTTGTAAAAAACAACAACTGAAAAAATATAACCATGGCCGAAGACAACAAACCATTTATCGAAGAGGTGAAAGATTATATCAAAGTAGAGATTGATATACTGAAAATAAATCTATTAGAGAAAATCTCCAAGCTGATGACTTTCGTTATAGGCATCGTCTTGGCGGCGATAATGGCTACCGTCGCTATCGCCTATTTTTCGGTGATGCTTTTCAATCTGTTCAATCAGATGACCGATTCGGTATTCTGGGCTACTATAATAATGATAGTGCTGTTCATCGCATTGTCTATTATGATAATCGCTTTTAGCGAACGACTGTTTTTGAATTTCTTTATCAAAAAAGTATATAAACTGCTTTTCCAATCCGATGATAATCTTACAGATATGGCTGCGGACAACGAAAAAAAGCATAACAACAATACCTCACAACAATGAGTCTGAACCAACCGATAGAATCGCTCGAAGACCTGCAACGTCGACGCCGCAATCTGATAATAACACGAGACATATACAAGTCTGCAGTACTTAGCAGAATAGAGAAGTTTTCGCATCCGATAGGTGTCATATCGATGATATTTAAGCCTTTGTCGAGGTGTATTTCGTGGACTCCCATATTTATATCGGTAGCCAAAATAGCATTATCGTTTTTTAGAAACAGAAAGTAGTCTTCTCATTTCCAGCTGTATATCCGTATGCAAAACTCTTTTTTCAGGCGTATCGACAAACCTTTGTTAATATTGTATGCCATATTCCTGATATTGGGTTGGGTATGCGTATATGAGGCAAGTTATGTAAAAAGCCAGACCTCCATATTCGATATAGATTACCGCTCGGGTATGCAGTTTATATGGATTTGTATCAGTGTCGTGGCTGCTATCGTAATACTCAATACCAGACCTCTGTTTTTCTATACTTGGTCGTATATTATATATGCAGCTGTAGTAGTGTTGCTTATAGTTACGCTCTTCGTCGCTCCAAACATCAAGGGTTCTCATTCGTGGCTCGTGGTGGGAGGGTTTTCGATACAACCCGCAGAATTTGCCAAGTTTGCCACTGCCTTAGCGATAGCATATTTCTATAGTTTACAGAATCTTCATATTATTTCGGTCAGACGAAAAATATTGGTAACCATACTTATAATAGCCTTGCCTATGGTTATCATACTGTTACAGAAAGAGGCGGGGTCTGCATTGGTATTCTTGGCTTTTATGCTGATGCTCTACCGCGAAGGACTTTCGCCTATGGTGATATTGGTTGGCTTTCTGTCGGTTGTCGTTTTTATTATTACCATACGTTTTGCAAGCGATACCGAAATATTCTATACTGAGCATCTGGGTAAACTCATTTCTACCAATATAATACTGTTGATAGCAGCGATTATCTACGAACTATATGCCCTACACAACACGAAAATAAGGATAATACATATATTGGGTATTGTCTTGGGACTATATGCTATAGCTATAGTGCTGAATATCTTTTTGATAAAAATAGATTTACTGTATGTAGCTCTATTAGCCGCTCTTTTGATGTTGGGGCTACTTGTAAAGGTATTTATCGATTCGGGCAGAAAAATTTATCTGCTTATAGCAGTTTTTATAATATCATTTATAGTATACTCATTTTCAACCGAATTTATATTCGAGAAAGTTTTAGAACCTCATCAGAAGATACGTATCGAGACACTATTGGGGCTCAAAGAAGACCCTAAAGGTGCCGAGTGGAATACCAATCAGTCGAAGATAGCCATTTCGTCGGGCGGACTTTGGGGCAAAGGATTTCTGAAAGGGACACAGACAAAGCTAAAGTTTGTGCCCGAGCAAGATACCGACTTCATATTCTGTACCATTGCCGAGGAGTGGGGCTTTGTCGGCAGTATCGTAGTGGTATCGATGTTTTTTATCTTTATTTATCGCATCTTGTTTCTGAGTGAGCGACAGTCCAATATCTTTGCACGTGTTTATGGCTATTCGGTGGCGGGAATATTTATCTTCCACGTTATCATCAATATAGGTATGGTCGTGGGAATAGTGCCTGTCATCGGGATACCTTTGCCGTTTTTCTCATACGGCGGTTCGTCGTTGCTTGCCTTTACGATACTGCTATTTATCTTTATCAAGCTCGATATGGGCAATAAGGTAAATATTTAGCAGTCAGTTTATCAGGAATTTGAGCCTGTTTTGCAGATTTACTTCCGCCATACCGCCATCTATATCGAGAAAAAGCAGATTTATATCGGGATAAAACTCTTTGATGCGTCGCTCTATACCTTTGGCTACTATATGATTGGCTATACATCCAAACGGCTGTACACAGACGACTCGGTTTATGCCTTCGCGCGAAAAATTGGCTATATCGCCCGCTATGAGCCACCCCTCGCCGAACTGATTCGATAAGTCTATAATCTCTTTGGCATATTTGGCTATCTCGAAAACCGATTTGTGAGGAGTATAAAACTTCGATTTTGTAAGTATTGCTCGAATATTCGCCATTTTCTTGTCGAACAATCGCTGAAAAAACAGCAGTAGTACTTTTTGTAAAAAATTGAGTTTGCTTAGTCCGTTTTTTGTATTTATCTCTTGATTTACAAATGTCTGTGTGAAGAAGTGTATCATCGGAGGAGCTATTACCTCGAATCCCTGTTCGCGAAGCCAGCGCGTTATGTTTGCCTGTCCGTAGTTGTTGTATTTGACGAAAATTTCGCCTATAAGTCCTATCTTCTCTATTTTCCTGTCTTCTACGATATCGATGGTATCGAATTCTGCTACAGCGCTTTGTAGCAACGGTAGCAATTTTTTGTGTTCCCTCTTCTCTATCAGAGAGACGGCAAGCTGCATATATTTGTCGAATAGACGTTCCGATTGTCCCTTGATACGCTCTCTTGCAACCGCCGACGCAAATATCTGATTCAACGAATCGCCAAACAAAAAAGCATTTATGACCAGTGGTAAAATTCTGAATATCGGTAATTTAAATCCCGGTTGCTCGTTCTGATGTACGCCGCCGACCGATACCGATATTACGGGGATTTGTCCGTATCCCGCATTTTTAAGCCCCGTTTTGATGAACGACAGATAGTTCGTAGCTCGGCATTGCCCGCCCGTCTGGGTAATAGCTACCGCAAGGTCTTCGATATTGTAACGTCCTGTTTGTATCTCTGCTATGAGGTCGCCGAGAACGAGAGTAGCGGGATAGCACACCTCGTTGTGTCCGAATTTTAGCCCCATCTCGGCAGATTGTTTCGATGTCTTCGGGCAGTTTACGAAGTTGTAGCCCGCTATTTTGGCAACAGCAGGTATCATTGGCGACAAAAAGTCTGTAAACCAAGGAATAAGTATGGTCTTATTTCTGTCTTTTCGAGTAAAAATAGTGTTATATCCGTTGTACGATTTATTTTTGCTGTTCATATTCATTGTCTTTGTGGTGTGAAAAATTATTCTCCCTTCACCGTTCGGAGGCTTTCTATGAGGCTTCGTATCCTGAGGCGGATAGAGCCGGGTGAAGCTATCTCGTCTATACGAAGGACAGTATGGTTTTTGCCCGCCTGACGAAGTATCTGGCCGACCTCTTCCATATAGAACGAGTCGGGACCGCAACCAAACGAATTCAACTGTATAAGTTGTACATTGTCGGGGAGTTTGGCTACCTCCATAGCAGCGTGTACCACGCGGTTCGGGTACGACCACTGCGAGACCATATTCAGTCGCTTGAATCCGTCGCCGAGCAAATGGAGTAGTCGGTATTTCGAGTTCGGTTTTTCGCCTGCGTGCGGGTCTAAAAATACGTCGTCGGTAAGAGCCGTAATGCCAAGGTCTGCAAGTATCTGACCCACCTTCTGATTCACAAGGCTATCGGCATGGTAGGGACGTCCTGCAACGATGAAGACAAGTTCGCCCGACATCAAACACTTGTCGAGCAACGCCTTCTGCTCTATTATCATTTCTTTCTTCTTCTTGTTGCGAAAATCCCAAGCAATACCGAAAGCCCTCAGGAAGATATCTTTGTCGATACCCAAACCCCAAAAATACTCGTAAGCAACACGCCTAAGCACATCGATATCGTGGAAAGAGACAACAGGTTTATCGAACGGAATACCGTAGTTGCCTTCGGGATTTATCGCCGAACGTATCACCTCCGGATAGCCGCTTACAACGGGGCAGTTGTACGAGTTGCTGGAGCCGTCCCATTCCTTTGCCTCCTTCTGCACTATGGGGTAAAAAATCCTGTCTACCTTAGCCTCTATCAACCAAATGATATGCCCGTGAACGAGCTTGGCTGGAAAACATATATTATCGCTCATCACCGACGATATCCCCTTCTGATACAGCTCCATATTCGATTCGGGCGAGAGTACGACCTCAAAACCGCATTCGGCAAAAAGCGTATGCCAAAACGGATAATTTTCGTACATATTCAATACTCGGGGTATACCTATTTTAATCATTCTAAGCGCTGAATATCAATTTGTTTTTAGAATCGAAAGCATTGACGCCTTTATGTTCGGCTGCGCTGCGGTTGAAGAAATATTTCTCACATTTATTGCCCGAATAGCAGATATTGCCGTTCTCGAAGGTGAATTTCAGCATTCTACACTGATTGGTACAGCCTTTGCACTGCAACTCTTTGGTCTCGTATTTTAGAGAAAAACGGTCGCCAAACGACGATGTCGTATTCGTATTTTCCGTAGCCGAATATTGTTGTTTGGCATATAGAGCCGCCCCGAAAGCCCCCATCAATTCGGGCGAATCGGTAGCCGATACGGATTTTTCGCTCAATAATTCCAATGCTCTGAAAACGGCATCGTTCCTAAACGTACCTCCCTGTACTACGATACGGTCGCCAAGTATATTCAGATTGCTTATTTTGAGCACCTTGAACAGACAATTTTTTATAACCGAATAAGCCAATCCGGCAGCGATGTCGTCCAAAACAGCATTCTGACGCAGCGACTGTTTTACTTTGGAGTTCATAAAAACGGTACAGCGTGTCCCCAAGTCTACTGGATTGCTCGCAGTACAGGCGGCACTCACAAAGTCGGCGAGCGTCATATTCATCACCGAAGCAAAATTTTGCAGAAACGACCCACAGCCCGAGGAGCAAGCCTCATTGAGTTCGATATTGGTTATCATACCGTTATCGACGAAAATAGACTTCATATCCTGCCCTCCGATATCGAGGATAAACGAAACTTTGGGGTCGATAAACTTAGCTCCCATCAGATGTGCAATAGTTTCTACAATACCAAAGTCGAGGTTAAAAGCTTGTTTGATAAGGTCTTCGCCGTAGCCCGTAGATGTCGAACCAACGATACGAACCTTAGCATTCTTCTGTTCGGCTTCCTGATAAAATTTAAGCAGTCCGTCGTGCACCTGCTTCAAAGGATTTCCGTAGTTGAGGGTATAGTGTTGGAAAAGAATCTTATTGTCTTCGTCGATAATCACTATCTTGGTGGTAGTAGAGCCTGAGTCGATACCGAGATAGCAATTCACTTCGGTATTCGGTTCTATCTCTTTGGTAGCAAGGGATACTATTTTTTTGTGATTTTTCCAGTAAATATACTCTTCTTCGTTACGAAAAAGTGGCGGCAAAGTATCCGAAGCCGTGCTGTGGTTTCTCTCCGACAGTTTGTCTCTGAGTTCCGACAGATTAAACTCCGTCTCTGATGTCTGTGCCAGAAATGCACAACCCCAAGCGGGGAAGAATTCGCTGTTCTCAGGCAATATTATCTCGTCGTCGCCAAGCGAAAGCAACGTCTGAAATCTATTACGCAGAGCAGGTATAAACGTGAGCGGTCCGCCGATACAGATTACTTTCGGTATCACCTTGTGTCCGCGAATAAGAGTAGTTATCGCTTGGTTGGCAACGGTCTGGAAGATAGACATCGCCAAATCGGGCAACGGTATATTGCGTGCAATAAGATTCTGTACGTCGGTCTTGGCAAATACTCCGCACCGCGAGGCTACGGGATATATTTTCGTGAAGTTACAAGCTTCGTCGTTCAATTTGCCGATAGGTACACTTATAAGGTCTGCCATCTGGTCTATGAAAGCACCTGTACCACCGGCACACGAGCCGTTCATTCGTATGTCGGGTTGTTTGCCTTCTGCAAAAAAGACTATCTTGGCATCTTCGCCTCCCAAATCTATAAGTGTATGCGTATCTGGGTAGCAACGCTTGGTTACTTCGATGGCAGCTATGACTTCTTGATGAAACGGAATATGCAGGCGTTCGGCTACACCCATTCCGGCCGACCCTGTAATACATATCTTGGCAGTAGACAGCGACGAATATTGCGAAACGAGCTTATCGAGCTGCTGCCCGAAAACCGTCGGAATATCCGCCTTGTGCCTATTGTACGATTTGTAGACAACATCTCCGTTGTCGTCCAAAACGATTACTTTGAGCGTAGTAGAGCCTATGTCTATACCTATATTCATCTATGTCTGTTTTTTATTTTTGGTAAATATTGATTTAAAACGTTTTGCCCAATAGCCCCAATACTATGCCAGCCACCGACAGCAGCATAAGTACTCCGCCCGTAATGCGGTTTAGTATGCGTAAGCCTCTTGCTTTGAAGCGATGGCGGAATATTCCTACTATCATCGTGAGCGAAAGCCACCATATCAAAGTACCGATAAGTATCGAGGCAAGCCCGATAAGTACTTGATAGATATTGTACGAGGGAGAGAAAAATTTGAATCTGGCAAAAAGGGCTATGAAAAAGAATATTATAATCGGATTGCTGAAACACAGCCCGAAAGCGGAGGTATACGTACTAAACAGATTGCGGTTTGAGGTACCTATCTTTTTGTCGGCAAGCTCCTCTTCGGGGTTGTTGGAGGCAATAATATAGCCGAAAAGTAGAAGTATGATACTGCCTATTATCTGAATGATAAAGCGATATTGCTCTACAAATTCGATGATGAAATTCATCGAAAACCCTACCAATATGGCATAAATGATATCGGAAGTAGAGGCCCCGAGTCCTGTAACAAATCCGTTTAGACGTCCCTTGTGCAAAGTACGCTGAATACAGAGTATCCCAAGCGGACCTGTCGGAGCCGATACGAGGATACCGATGATTATTCCTGTGATTATAATGTCTATCATTTGTGTTTTTTCGATTAAAATATCTGTTTATTATTCGGGTTTATCTATTTTTTTTAAAACAAAAGCACTCCTCGATGGTATATATAGCCTGAGCTGTTGTCTTTGGCTGTCGCCCGTAGGTTGTGTGGTGTAGGTAAGTGTCTCGTCGACAAGACCGAATCCGCCATAAGCCGTATTGTCGGTATTGAGTACGATACGATACGAGCCCTTATCTACCGGTATACCGTAGTCGGTAAACGACCGAAAGGGGTTGAAGTTGAAGACAAAAAGCATGTCTCCTCGGCTATAGGCGAGCACTTGGTCAAACTCTTTGTCCCATATCTTATTTATAGGCAGACGCTCGAAACCTCCGACTCCCGATACGAGGTGTATCATATCTCGGTCGAAACGGTTGAGGTCTGAATATAGATATTGCTCGTTGTCGACAAGCTCCCATTGCCTGCGGGCGTATTTGTAGCTCCAGCCGTTGCCTTGGCGTGGAAAGTCGACCCACTCAGGGTGTCCAAACTCGTTGCCCATAAAGTTGAGGTATCCGCCACAGATAGTAGTAGCGGTCATTAGCTTTATCATCTTGAGCAGAGCTATGCCTCGCGATACGTTGAGGTTTCGGCTCCGACGCTCGAAGTGCCAATACATATCGGAGTCTACAAGGCGAAATATCATTGTCTTGTCGCCTACGAGCGCTTGGTCGTGACTCTCGACATACGATATGGTTCGCTCCTCGGCTCTGTGGTCGGTAAGATGCCAGAAGATATGCCCCACTTTCCAGTATTCGTCGGGAACCTCTTTTATATATCTTATAAAGAAATCGGGTATACCCATTGCCATACGGTAGTCGAAACCGATGCCTCCTTCGGCGTATGGTGCGGCAAGTCCGGGCATACCGCTCATATCTTCGGCTATGGTGATAGCGTCGGGTTTTACTTCGTGAATAAGGCTATTTGCAAGCGTAAGGTAGCAGATGGCATCTTCGTCTCGATTGCCGTCGAAATAGTCGGAATAGGCCACGAAGTCTTTCTCGAGTCCGTGGTTGAGATACATCATCGATGTTACGCCGTCGAAGCGGAAACCGTCGAAGCGATACTCTTCGAGCCAAAATTTGCAGTTCGATAGCAGAAAATGCAGTATCTTGTCGCTGCCGTAGTCGAAACAGAGTGACTCCCATGCAGGGTGTACCCGCCGACTGCCACGATGAAAATAGAGCGACGGGTCGCCGTCGAAATATCCAAGCCCCTCGTCTTCGTTGCTTACCGAGTGCGAATGCACCAAATCCATTACGACGGCTACTCCGCAAGAATGTGCCTCATCGATAAGGGCTTTCAGTTCGTCGGGAGTGCCGAAACGCGACGAGGCTGCAAAAAAGTTCGATACCTGATAGCCAAACGAACCGTAATATGGATGTTCCTGTATAGCCATTATCTGAATGCAGTTGTAGCCGTTGCGGACTATACGCGGTAAAACGTTCTTTCTGAATTCGTTGTATGTGCCGACACGTTCTTCGGAGGTAGCCATACCGATGTGGCATTCGTATATAAGTAGCGGGTCGGTGGTGGGACAGAAACTACTGTTTTTCCACACGAAAGGCTCTGAAGGGTGCCACACCTGAGCGCTGAATATCTTTGTGGACTCGTCTTGAACCACACGCCGTGCATACGATGGTATCCGCCGTCCGCTGCCGCCCTGCCACTCGATAAGAAGTTTGTAAAACTGTCCGTGGCGTATCGACTCGTCGCAGAAAGTTCCTTCCCAATCGCCGTTGCCGAGAGGGTGTAGGTGGTAATATTCATCTTTTTCCCAAGCGTTGAAGTCGCCCAAGAGATACACTGCAGTAGCATTAGGGGCATACTCTCTGAAGACCCATTGGCAGCCGATACGATTGAGACCGTAGTACAGATACCCGTTAGCAAACTCGGAGAGAGAACCTTTACCTGCCGTAAGTTTATCAATACGAGCAGCGATACTGTCATGACGCTGCTTTATTATATCGCCATAGGGCAGTAGTAGAGGGTCTGTGTCTAAAATTTTTAAGCGTGGCATCTCGGTGTCTGTCGTATGTTTTTTTACAAGAAAGTGCTACAGTTTATATCTCACTCCGCCCAGTAGCGAAAAGCCGAGTACCGAGTTGTAATCCGACGATATATCGAATTGCCAATGGTCGAAGCGTAAGCCTGCTCCCAAGGTCGGACGAAAGTCTCTATATCCGTAAGCCCCAAGACGTACGACAAGTTCTTTTACCAATGCATATTCGAAACCCGTTGCCCAACGTATGGGCGACAGTGTCTCTTTGTCTATCTCCACAAGCCATATCACCTCATCTCGTATACGATACAGAAGTCCTACCGACAGTGTGGTAGGTAGATGTTTGTCGGTCTCTTCAGAAGATATTTTCGACATCATGGGGTTCAGCAAACGCAACGCCACAGTGAGATTGTCGGAGAGATCTATCTGAGTACCCACTTGTGCCGTCAGAGTACCTCGCCGCTTATGAGCATCGGCAACCGACACCGTATAATAGACTATATCGACTCCGAGCAGCAACTTCTGCCCAAACTTACGCCCTGCCGTAGCAGCGACAATCATTTCGTTGTACTCCGAGTATCCGAAGTGCGAGAGGCTTACCCCCGTATTGATATACGCAGTCGGTATCGATAGATTTATCGATTTGGTAGAGAGCTCTTTTGTAATATACCTATTTTCGTAGATGATACCGAGCGATATATCTTGCGCTCTGCCTATGGCTGCCGGATTGCCGAGAGGCAACCAGCGATCGACGTAAGCGACTGAGGCATTGCCTGCTACATACGACGAAGGCATTGCCGCTGGCTGCTGGCACGACGCCGACAAGACGCCTCCGTAGATACACAACAACATTAATATATTACTCTTCATCGGCACGAAAGTTGCTTTTTTTTTGCAAAAATACAAAATTGTAGCCATTCATTGTCCGCATTGTCAGATAAATCTTGTTTTGAAAGCACTGTCGCCAATAGAGTAATAAAATGAAAGGAGCCCGATAGTATAGCAAAGTTAGTCGACCGTAGTACGACTATTTAAGCTTGTATAGACAAATAATTGCTAGTCTGAACCAAAATATTTCGATGAGTAATTTAGATACAATTGCAGAAATCAAAATTTATATCTAACTTTGCTCGAGCGATTTCTGATAAATCGTCCGTTAAAAGTAATCTAAAACCTTAATTTAACATCAAATCGAAATGCAAAACACATCGAACATCCTTATGATAGAGCCGATACTTTTCGGCTTTAACGAAGAGACGGCAAAAAACAACTATTTCCAGAAAAATGACAACACAGCCGCCACTCAAATCCAAGCTCAAGCACGGGCAGAATTCCTCGATATGGTCAGACTCCTACGTGAGAATGCCATAAAAGTGATAACGGTACGCGATACTGCCTCTCCGCATACGCCCGACAGCATTTTCCCGAACAACTGGGTGTCGTTCCACTCGTGCGGACGGGTGGTATTGTACCCGATGTTTGCCGAAAACCGCCGCCTCGAACGCCGCCCCGAAATATTGCAACACATCGAAGACGAAGGCTTTGCCATAAAAGAAAAGATAGACCTCACCGGCTACGAACACGAAGGCGAATTCCTCGAAGGCACGGGCTCTATGATACTCGACCGCGACAATCGTATCGCTTATGCCTGCCTTTCGGAGCGGACACATCCTCATCTGTTTGAGCTCTTCTGCCGCGAACTCGAATATACACCCGTGGCTTTCCGCGCCTTCCAGTCGGTCGACGGCAAAAGGCTGCCCATCTACCACACGAACGTAATGATGTGCATCGCCGACCGATACGCTATCGTCTGCCTCGACACTATCGACGACAGCCAAGAACGCCGTCGGGTTACGGAGTCTATCGTCGGTTCGGGTAAAACGATAATAGAGATTTCCGAACAGCAGATGCACAATTTTGCAGGAAATATGCTACAGGTCGAAAACGAGATAGGAATGAAATTCCTCGTAATGTCGGACACTGCTTACCGTTCGCTACTGCCGCAGCAGATAGAGCAAATAGAGAAAACCGACACCATACTGCACCCCTCGATACCGACCATAGAGCGTTACGGCGGCGGTTCGGCTCGCTGTATGATGGCAGAGATATTCCTCCCTCGTAAGTAGCAATAGCGCCTTTATTTTATGAAAATACGGGTAGGTATCTTGCAATGCAGTAAGATAGAGTTTTCTGTCGGAGGTAGATTCACGACGACGAGCGGCGAAGTGGCCGAGGGAGATTTTATAGCCGAATATGCGGCAGGTAAAATACTTTTCGGCGGCAGATACTACGAGAGTCTTCGTCTCGAGGCGTGCGAGGGTTCTTGGTTCGAGCTGAAAAACGTAGTCATCGGTAAAGAGTTTCATTGGCAGCAGTACCGCAACGAGCGTTTCGAGGGCGACTTGGTGATAATTGCAGACGGAGAAGAGCTCGTGGCTATCAACGAAATCGATTTGGAGCGATACATCTATTCGGTCATTGCCTCCGAGATGAGCGCCACCTCGTTTGTGGAGCTGCTCAAGGCTCACGCCGTAATATCGCGTAGCTGGGTGCTATCGGCTATCGGTTCGTCGAGGGCGACTCCTTCGGCGGCAACGACCTTCTACACCGACCGTAGCAACACCGACGACCCCGTGTATATACGTTGGTACGAACGCGATGCTCACCGTTTGTTCGATGTCTGTGCCGACGACCATTGCCAACGCTATCAGGGTATACCGTCGCAAGAGCCTACTGCACTGCGAGAGGCTATCGACTCTACCTCGGGCGAGGTGCTCGTCTGCTACGGTAAAATATGCGACGCTCGTTTTTCGAAGTGTTGCGGAGGGTATACCGAGCGGTTCTCTTCATGCTGGGCAGAAGTCGATTACCCATATCTTACCGTTTTGCCCGATAGCGACGGTAGCCGCCTGAAGCCCATTACCGACGAGGCGACGGCACGTAGCTTCGTACTCTCATCGCCCGATGCCTTCTGCAATACAGCCGACAGCAATATCATTCGGCAGGTATTCAACGACTACGACCGCTCTACAGAGTCGTTTTTTCGATGGAAGGTAACATATTCGGTCGATGAAATATCGGAGATCGTCGCATCACGTTCGGGGATAGACTTCGGCAGTATATTAGACCTCGTTCCCGTGCAGCGTACCGCCTCGGGACGAATCGTACGCCTCAGAATCGTAGGCACCCGCCACACTGCAACCGTAGGCAAAGAGCTCGAGATACGGCGATGGCTATCGCGTACGCATCTTTATAGCTCGGCATTCGTCGTAGATAGAGACGATTGCGGCAGGTTTGTCATCTGCGGAGCAGGTTGGGGGCACGGTGTCGGGCTATGTCAGATAGGTGCCGCCGTAATGGCACACAAAGGCTATTCGTACCGCAGCATACTCCGACACTACTATCCGCATACGGTAGTAGGTAATATAAAAGGAGGCTTACTCGTTTCTGAGTAAACCTCCACCAACAAAATAAATTCCATTTAAAAAAGTTCTATATCGAAAAAGCTTTCTTGATACGGTCGACGTAATCGAGCTTCTCCCATGTAAAATACTCTATACCGCCCTCTACTACGGTCTCTCTACCGAAGTGTCCGTATGAGGCTGTCTTCAGGTATATGGGATTGCGGAGCTTGAGACGTTGTTCGATAGAATACGGACGAAGGTCGAATATATCGTTTATCTTGGCAGCAATCTCGGAGTCGGTCATATTTACTTTTGCTTTGTTGTAAGTGTTTACAAACAGACTTACCGGTCTGGCGATACCGATAGCATACGATACCTGTATGAGCATCTCGTCGGCAACCCCTGCTGCAACCATATTTTTAGCGATATGACGAGCTGCATAAGCGGCGCTGCGGTCTACTTTCGACGGGTCTTTACCGCTGAATGCTCCACCTCCGTGAGCCCCTTTGCCTCCGTAGGTATCGACTATGATCTTACGACCTGTAAGACCGGTATCGCCGTGAGGACCACCGATTACGAACTTACCCGTCGGATTCACGTGCAGTATTAGGTCTTTGTCGAAGAAACGTTTTATCGACGGATTGTCTTTTATCACTCGCGGTATAAGGATATTCCTTATATCTTCTTCTATTTTTCGGAGCATACGATTGTCGTCGCTATCGAATTCGTCGTGCTGCGTAGATACTACGATGGTGTGTATTCTCTCTGCTACTCCGCTATCGCTATATTGTACAGTCACTTGCGACTTGGCGTCGGGGCGAAGGTATGGCATAAGCGAAGGCTCATTTTTACGAATGTTTTCGAGACAGAATAGTATCTCGTGAGCCAAATCGAGCGATAGTGGCAAGAAATTTGCAGTCTCGTTGGTGGCGTATCCGAATACCATTCCTTGGTCGCCCGCACCTTGCTCTTCGGGATTATGCCGCTCTACGCCGCGATTGATATCTGCCGATTGTTCGTGTATCGCCGATAGTATTCCGCAAGAATTACCGTCGAACATATAGTCCGACTTGTTGTATCCGATATTGGTTATTACCCTGCGGGTAATTGACTGAATATCGACATAAGCCGACGATTTAACCTCGCCGCCCACTATAACCTGACCTGTAGTAACGAATGTCTCACAAGCTACTTTCGAGCCTCTATCTTTCGACAAAAATTCGTCGAGAATGGCATCCGATATCTGGTCGGCAACTTTATCCGGGTGTCCGCTCGACACCGATTCCGATGTGAATAAATACATAATTTTTTTTTGTGTGTTTGTGAATAGATTTCATCGACTCCGACCAAGATAAACGTCGCTATCTTGCCGTATCGATATGTGTTATTTATATGTGATATAAAACGGGGAGGAAGTTGCCTGAATACCTTAACAGATATAGTTTTAGCATTTTTTTATCGAGGTTGCAAGCATACAAATCTCTCCTCTATCGTATCAGCGCACAAAGGTAATACTATTTTTTCATTTACGATAAAATAAAATCGTAAACTTCGTATTTTCGTCAAATAAAATTCGGGCTACTGAAACAGATTGCCCTGCCCCGCTTCTCTGCTCCTGCCGAGATGTTCGTATGCAAGCGGCATCACCTCGCGACCGCGTGGCGTACGCTTGATGAAACCCTCTTTGATAAGGAACGGCTCGTAGACCTCCTCAATAGTGCCCGCATCTTCGCCCAAGGCAGTAGCAATGGTATTGAGCCCCACGGGACCGCCGTGGAACTTGTCGATAACTGTCAGCAGTATCTTATTGTCTATCTCGTCGAGACCGTATTTGTCGATATTGAGAGCTTCGAGCGAATATTTGGTTATCGTAAGGTCGATATCGCCATTGCCGCGAACCTGAGCAAAGTCGCGTACGCGACGTAGCAGGGCGTTGGCAACACGCGGTGTGCCGCGGCTGCGTAGAGCAATCTCTCCTGCTGCCTCTTGCGAACAACCGACGCCTAATAGCTTAGCCGAACGCAGCACAATACCTCGCAGTATGCTCTCGTCGTAATACTCGAAGTGGCAGTTGATGCCGAACCTCGCACGGAGAGGCGACGTAAGCAGACCGCTGCGGGTAGTGGCTCCTACGAGAGTAAAGGGCTCGAGGTCTATCTGTATCGAGCGGGCAGAGGGACCTTTGTCTATCATTATATCGATGCGGAAGTCTTCCATTGCCGAGTAGAGATATTCTTCCACTATGGGGCTCAGACGGTGTATTTCATCGATGAACAAAACGTCGTTTTTCTCAAGCGAAGTGAGCAGCCCCGCCAGGTCGCCCGGCTTGTCGAGTACGGGACCCGACGTCATCTTCAGCCCCACACCAAGCTCGTTGGCTATGATTGCCGACAGTGTGGTCTTGCCCAGCCCCGGAGGACCGTGCAACAGTACGTGGTCGAGCGACTCGGCTCTCATCTTAGCCGCCTCCACAAACACCGACAGGTTCTCGACAATCTTCCCCTGACCGTTGAAGTCGGCAAAGACAAGAGGTCGGAGAGCCTTTTCGATATCGGCATCGCTCTTTGTTATCTGCTCTCGTATATTAAAATTCATATTTTGCCTGCGTTAATAATTAATTATATCTATTTCGAACGTCATTGCCACAAATCGCAGAAGGCACTTAACCTCTCAGTATTTTCAGGCATCGTCTGAGCTGCTGCATAAAAATATCTATCTCCTCGTATGTGTTGTAGAATGCAAACGACGCCCTTGCCATACCCGATACACCGAACGACTCCACGAGCGGCTGGGCACAGTGGTGTCCCGTGCGTATGGCTATTCCCGTCTTGTCGAGCAACATACCCAAGTCGTAGTGGTGTACGCCATCTACATTGAATGCCGCTACCCCACTCTTATGCTCGGCTGTGCCGTAGATACGTAAGTCGGGTATCTGCTGTAAGCGTTCGGTAGCATATTGTAGCAGTGAGTCTTCGTACGCCATCACCTCGTCGAAATCGAGACTACGAAGATACCGTAGAGCCTCGGCAAGAGCCGACGAAGATATAAAGTCGGGCGTGCCCGCCTCGAACTTATAGGGCAATACGTTGTACGTCGTCTTCTCGAACGTAACCTTCTCTATCATCTCTCCGCCGCCCTGATACGGCGGTATGCGGTCGAGCATCGCGCGTTTGCCGTAGAGCACTCCGATACCTGTGGGGGCGTATATCTTATGCCCCGAGAAAGCGTAGAAGTCAGCGTCAGACTCGCGTACATCGACCCTGAGGTGTGCCACAGCCTGTGCTCCGTCTACGAGCACCGCCGCTCCGTAGCGATGGGCGACGGCAGCTATACGCTTTATGTCGTTGACAGTGCCGAGCACATTGGATATGTGGCAGACGGCAACTATCGCCGTACGCTCCGATATCATCTCTTCGAACACGTCGTAACGCAGATTGCCCGCCTCGTCGATCGGTATCACCCTCAGAGTAAGCCCATACTGCTCGGCTGCCATCTGCCACGGCACTATATTGGAGTGGTGCTCCATCTGCGAGACGATTATCTCATCGCCCGCACGGCAAAGCCTACACAGCGACGACGCTACGAGGTTGATACTCTCCGTTGTGCCGCGTGTGAATATTATCTCGTCGCTCGAAGAGGCATTTATAAAATCGGCTACGTTCTTACGTGCCGTCTCGTGTGCCTCGGTAGCCACTTGGCTAAGGTGGTGTACACCACGGTGGATATTGGCGTTCTGCGTACGGTACAGCTCCGAAAGTCTGTCTATGACACAGTCGGGTTTCTGCGTGGTGGCGGCGTTGTCGAAATATATCAGAGGATTGCCGAACACTTTTCGGCTCAGTATCGGGAAGTCTTTCCGTATTTGCTGGATATCGAGTTTCATTTTCTTTTTTTTTTCTGCAAAGGTACATTTTTTTTACTTTGTGCTCAAAAGGCATCGACCGATAAGTAGTTTTACTTCTGCGATAGTTTATAAAAAAGGCTGTCCCTCTCTTTTTTTCGATAAAAGGACAACCTTCACAAAACAATTTTTACTATGATATATCTACAATAGCGCATTCAGTCGTGCCGTAAGAGCGGATTTGTCGGATGCTCCTATCACACGGTCGGCTTGCAATTCGCCGTTTTTATAAAAGACTACTGTGGGGACATTGCGGATACCCACCAAGTCGGTAAACTCAGGGCAGTCGTCTACGTCGACCTTACCGACAAATGCCTTGCCTTCGTACTCTTTTGCTATCTCCTCTACTATCGGAGCAAGTTTTTTGCACGGTCCGCACCAAGTGGCGCTGAAATCGAACATACAAACTGCATTTGCCGACAGTATTTCTTTGTAATTTGAATCTGTTACTTGTGTCATATTATTTGTAATTTTTTATTTTTTACAATTTGTTATCTGTCTGTGTGAAACGGATTGCAAAGATACGAATAACAACCCGTACTCTAAAATTCATTATCGCAATATGCATATAGACAGTATTTATCGAAAAACATTACATATTCATACCTCCACAGCAGGTTATAACCTGTCCTGTGATATATGCCGATAAGTCTGAGGCAAGGAACAGAGCCAAGTTGGCAACATCTTCGGGCGTACCGCCTCGGCGTAAAGGTATCTGCTCAGCCCAAGCCTTTTTCACCTCTTCGGGCAGTGCGTTGGTCATCTCCGTGATGATAAACCCCGGAGCAATGGCATTGTGGCGTATATTACGTACACCCATCTCTTTGGCTGCCGATTTGGTAAAACCTATGATACCGGCTTTCGATGCGGAGTAGTTGCATTGCGAGGCATTACCGCTGACACCCACTACCGAACTCATATTGATGACGCTGCCCGAAGCCTGACGCCACATAACGGGCTGTATCGCCTTGGTAAAATTGAATACCGATTTCAGATTGACGTTGATAACGGCGTCCCACTGCTCTTCGGTCATACGTTTGAGCTGCGTATCTTTGGTGATACCTGCGTTATTGACCAGGGCATCTACACGTCCGAAGTCTTTCTCTATCTCAGCCACCACACGTGCCGTATCGGCAAAATCTGCGGCATTGGAAGCATATCCTTTAGCTTTCACGCCCAAGGCCGACAATTCTTTTTCGGTCGCCTCCATCACTTCGTTACGTACCAAATCGGTGAAAGCAATGTCAGCTCCCTCTTGAGCGAAACGTATTGCTATGGCTTTGCCTATCCCTCTCGACGCACCTGTGATGAGTGCCGTCTTTCCTTCTAATAGTTTCATATATCGATTATTTTAATTTGTGTATGCAAAGGTAATATTTAATTACGAATTACGACAGGCAGTGCGGAGTAAATTGTGTTTGGGAATTTTGTTTAAACGAAGGGGTATAGATAAAAACAGTAAGAATGTGTCGACGAGTGCCGTAGCAAAATCGCCGATATTGTGGGCTAAAATGCTATACCTATGGCAAGTCTCCGATGTATTGTAATACTTGCGTATGTCTATTGAAAAATCTTATTTTATAAATAGATTTCTCCTTCTGCCAAAATCACCGCATTGCCGCCGACTTTGACTCTGCATTTACCGCCACTCAAACAGAGAGTCGCCTTAATTTCGGAAGGTCTTCCCATTGCTTCTCCTTGTAAGAAAATGACCTCTGAATTATTTTCAATCAAATGATTCTTGTATAGATAATATGTCAGGGCTCCGCTTGAGGTTCCGGTTGCAGCCTCCTCGTCTATATCGTAAAGAGGAGCGAAATCTCTGGTGTGAGCCGTGAGGTTCTCTTCTGTTGCAATGGAAAAAGCATAGACCCCTACTACATTATATCTTTCCGACAGAGCGGCAAGGGCTTTCATGTTTGGAGTAATTGCATTCAGAGCCTCTTTAGAGGGAAACGGTACTATTATATCGGGAAGTCCGGTTGAGACTATTTCGGGTAATAGTCCCGTAGTTTTCTCGTATTGCGCTCCTAATACGTTATAGAGTTCTCTCAACGAGTCTTCGTCTGATATGGTCGAAATCTCTTTAGGTGTGGCCATATCCATCATTACATATCCGTCACCCACTTCTATTTCCAAGTCGCCTGCCATAGTATGATTGATACAAGTATCTTCTTTCTTTATGACTCCAAGATGAGCCAAAGCACAGAAAGCCCCCACCGTTGCATGACCGCAAAGGGCAACCTCCGCCACAGGTGTGAAGTACCTTGTTCGAAACTCGTTATTACCCATTATGGAAACAAAGGCAGTCTCCGAATATCTGAGCTCTGCGGCGGTTTTAACCATAGTTTCGTCCGAGGGGAAATCAAGTCCTTTCGGAAGGATTACAATCCCTGCCGGATTGCCACCGAATAATCTTTTGGAAAAAGCATCTACTATTAAGAATCTCATCCTTATACCTCCGTGTTCGTTTGTTGTCTGTAATTTTTGATTTGCTGCAAAATATATTACAAATGATAGTACCGTGAACAAATAGCCACCATTATAAGCTAAAATGCTACATCTATAGCAGTCTCCAATGTATTGTAATATTTGCGTATGTCTACTATCGGGTCGGTGTCGTATATGAATCGGTATGCTATGCGTATGCCTGTGGTCGGTGTAATTCGGTATTTGAGGTCGATGGCTCCTCCGAAGCGTGCCTTAGTGAGATAGCTGTCGGGGTTTGCCTGATGGATGGCAGTGGCGATGAACTCCCAATAGTCGTTCGGACGGTGGCGGAAGGTCAGCGAAAGATGGCTCTTGATGTTGCGGCTGATGGCGTACTTGCCCGTAATGGAGTCGGGTACGGGGTGTTGCCACTTCTCATATTCGAAAAATAGGGCTCCGTTGGCAAACATAAGGCAGCTTTTGCTATTGACTAGACGATAGCGTGCTTGCAGACCGGAGGATACCTTATATAGCATCCCTCGACTCTCTGCCCACTGCGACTCTATATAAGGATACACTTCGAAAGAGTGGAGGAGCAAGTAACGATATTCGCCGTGTACATAACCGCCGCTGAATGTTATTTTATCGCCATAGGTAGATATCTCAAGCTTGTTTATGACGTTAATTACTCTCTTGCGACCGATTAGCAGGTTGAAGTTGGCAATATTTTTTAGCGTGAAAACGTTCTCTTTCTCGGTCTTGAATTCCATCACGGGCGATATCATTCCCTGTATGGTTTTGGTGCTGTCGATATTCATCATCATATTTTCCGAAAATAACATCTGCGAATATATCGATGCAGACGGAAGCAGTACGGATATTAATAAATATAGCAATCGCTTCATTTTCTTATAAAGGGGGTTGTATTAGATAATATTATACTGTGTTATTGGTTTTTGTAATCGGATAGCTCTTGACGGACTTTTTTGGGCAAGCCCATTACCACGAGGTTGTATGAGTCTGTAATCCATTCTTCGATGAGGCTGTCGGGTAGCGAGCCGTCTATTCGTACCGTATTCCAATGTTTTTTGTTCATATGATAGCCGGGAGTAACCTCCGCATAGCGTTCTCGCAACTCTATGGCACGCTCGGGGGAACATTTGAGGTTGATGTCGTGCGGGTCGGTGATGTCTATCAAACAAAACATTTTATCGTATACAAAGAAAACGAGATAGTCGGGGTTGAACGGCAGCCGCTCCTCTGTGGCAGGAAACGACAGACAAAAAACGCGTAAATCTTCGATATTCATAACGATGCAAAGGTAATATTTAATTACGAATCGAATGAAAACACAAGGACAATTTTCCCCCGTTTAACATAAGATGAGTATCGTTACGACAGTACGACAAACGTCCGACTTACAGTACGACCAACATCGTTACTTACAGTACGATGAATATGGTGAGAATGAACCGCCAATTGAGCCGTAACCGAATATTTTTTACTATTTTTGCAGCACAATTGCGTATCGCTCGTAGCCGACATATCGGTGGGAGCGGCAGCAGAAGAATAATAAATAAGTTATCGAACAAAATAGTATCACTATGTCGGGTATCATCTCTCTTACGGGCGACTTGGGAAGCGGCAAAAGCACCGTCTCTGCCATACTGTGCAAACAACTGCACTACGGATATATCTACACAGGACAGATTCAACGCCGTATAGCCGAACGCTACGCTATGACAACCAACGAGCTTAACGTATACGCCGAGACACACCCCGAGATAGACTGCGAGATAGACGATACGTTCAAGTCGCTTGTCGACGCCAATAGCCTAATTGTCGACTCACGTATGGCGTGGTTTTTCATCCCCACATCGTTCAAAGTGTTTCTTAAGACCAATATAGTAGTATCGGCTAAGCGTATATCGGGCGACCAACGTCGTATCAACGAAAACTACGAATCAATACAAGAAGCGGCTCTGAAGATAGTCGAACGCAAGAAAAGCGAGGTGAAGAGATACAAACAGTATTACGGTGTCGACTGCCTCGACCTCACCAACTACGACCTCATCATAGACACCACCGAAATATCGCCCGACGAAGTATGCGATATAATACTAAAAGAGTTTGCCAAGTTTACCCACGACAGCCGACACTACAAGAAGAGAGCCTTCGTTTCGCCCAAGAATCTATACCCTACGCTACCGACCGACGATTCGGAGAGCGTAAAGGTAACGTATTACGACTCGTTCGACTACATAGTGAGCGGACACCGAGCTGTAGCCAATAGCCTCAGAGCAGGCAGCAAACTGATAGAGGTAGACTATATTCCTTCCGACAACAAGGCGATAGCCTCCGACAAGACACTGCTACGGCAGTGGCAGCAAACGCATGGCTTCGAGTACCTCATCGAGCCCTAAACAGACGATAAGCATTGCGGTGCGGTCATTGGTTGTCGTCCGATTGGAGCAGGGCGACGGCATAGGCAGAGATACCTTCGCTACGCCCCACGAAACCCATTGTCTCGTTGGTAGTAGCCTTGATACCTATGCGGCTAGGCGACACTCGTAATATAGCAGAGAGTACCTCTTTCATAGAGTCGATATACGGATTGAGTTTGGGATGTTCGGCACAGACGGTAGCGTCGATATTGCCCAAGCTGTAGCCCTCTTTTTCGACCAGAGCGAGCGTCTGTGCGAGGAGTACCTTGCTATCGGCATCGAGGAAGCGGTCGTCGGTATCGGGGAAGTGGTATCCTATATCGCGGAGTCCCGCTGCTCCGAGTATAGCGTCGCAAATGGCGTGTATAAGTACGTCGGCATCGGAGTGCCCCATAAGTCCGTGCGAATGAGGTATCTCTACTCCTCCCACAATAAGCCTCCGCCCGAGAGCAAAGCGGTGTACATCGTATCCGAATCCTATTCTAATCATATCGTTGGTCGTTTTAATATTATGCGTATTATTTCGTATAAAAGATACGGAAGTTCATTTTCTACCGAAGTCGGCAGGAATCTCACCCCAGCGTGGGGTCTCCCATTTTATCACTTTATTGCTAAAACTATTTTGGGCAAGCCACGTCTCTGCCCTGCGTATAAGGTCGAAAACCTCGGCATTGGCAGCCTTCTCCACGAGGCGAGTCTTGCATTTGCCGCCCCGAAGCCATAAGATGGCATTGTAGCTATCGGAAAATATATCGTAAGTCCAGCCCAGACGTTTCGATAGAGCCAATACGTGCACCAGAGCGAGAAACTCTCCGATGTTGTTCGTAGCCTCGCGGTATATTTTGCTGCGAAAAATCTCTTGTCCGCTATCGACCCACACCCCGCGATATTCCATATTACCGGGGTTGCCACTGCAAGCTGCATCGACGGCTATGGCTCGGTACGAAGGTCGGCTCGCCGACGTACCGACGACGGGGCTTGCCTTTGGCTTCGCCTGACGATGTTTAGCAAACGTGGGCATCCCCGCCTCGAAGGCTTCTACAGCCTCAGCCCGAGTGGCGTATCCTTTGTAGACTGCACCCTCGAACTTGTCTATCTGCTCCTTGCAGCTCTGCCAAGAGTCGAAGATACCGTTGTTGCGTCCTCGCCACACTACATAATGCTTGTACTTGGTCATAATCCGATTTTTGAGTACAAAGATAAGTCTTTTAGCTTATACGGGCTACGATTCGGCTTAGTTTCTCCTCGTCGTCGATATCGTAGGGCAGCCAACAGATATCGAAGCCGCGTCGCTCCATTCCCCGAAACCACGTCATCTGCCGTTTGGCAAAGCGGTGTATCGCCGTCTCGAGCGAACGATACATCTCATCGAACGAGATGTCGCCCACGACGTATTGGGTTATATATTTGTATTCCAGACCATAGTACGTAAGGTCGTCGGGGTGTAAGCCGTCGGCAAGCAATCGGACTACTTCGTCGATCATTCCTTCGTCAATACGTGCCTGCAGCCGCTCCGATATACGGCGTCGGCGCGTGTCTCGGTCTATATCTATGCCGAAAATGGTGTATTCTCGTGTAAGTCTCTCGTTGCAACGCCTGCCGATGCCTTTTCGTTCGTAGTAGTCGGCTATCTCTATGGCTCTAACGGCTCTGGCAAGGGTCGATGTATCGGTGGTATTGTGGAGTGTCTTGTAGTGGACAAGTATCTGCCGAAGCTCTTCGAGGCTCTTCCCCTCGAGGCTCCGACGTAGCGAGGCATCTCGAGGTACCTCTACCATCTTGTACCCATCGAGCACAGCCTCTATATATAGCCCCGTACCTCCACAGAGTATGGGAGTATCGCCCGCTTCGGCTATCTTGCTCATAGCTACGTCGAAGTCGCGGCAATATTCGTAGAGGTTGTAGCGATAGCCTGCCTCTGCAATATCTATAAGATGATACGGTATCGCCTTGCCTCCGACGTTGTATTCTGTAAGGTCTTTGCCTGTACCTATATCCATTCGTCGATATATCTGTCGGGAGTCGGCGCTGATAATCTGCCCGTTTATCCGCGAAGCCAGAAGCGTCGCCAGATGTGTCTTGCCGCAAGCGGTCGGTCCTAAGACGACTATAAGTCTCTTCGTGTCTGTAATCATCTATTTAGTTAGGAGAGCTGTCGGGGAGAGGTTCCATTGTAGTCGTTACCGTGTCGTCGTCGGCGATAGTCTCGTTGCCTATCACAAAACGTTTGTAATACGATATGGCTATTGTAGTTACGGGCAGGGCTATGATCAACCCCAAGAAGCCAAACAGCACCCCGAATATCGAAAGCGAAAGCAGTATTATGGCAGGACTAAGCCCCATCTTACGCCCCATTATCTTAGGCACTATCAGAGCGTCGGTCGTTACTTGGATAACGGCAAATACGATGAGTACTTCCAAGAGCATCAACCAGATATTGCCGCCGGTCTCGATACTGCCTGCAACGGCAAAGAATATTACCGGCACGAATCCGAATGTATGCAGATAGGGCACTATACTGAGTATCCCTATAAGTAACCCCATTGCTATTGCCATCGGCAATCCTATGATAGAGAAACCTATGCAATACAACGTTCCTTCGATGAGACAGATAATAAACTGCCCCCTGAAATATTGATTCATCGCATTCGAGAGCTCACCTTGCAGTTCGGAGGCAAAGCGACGATATTTGACGGGGAAAATCTTTATCAGACTGTCATTGAGCTTTTCGTATTCGCTAAGGATAAATATCATATACAGGAATACTATAAAGACCGAAAACACTGCAAGCAGCAGTTTCCACACGTTCGAGAGCAGCCCCCAGAACGGCGGCAGAAGTTTACCCATAACGACATTGAGCGTATCGAGCGATATGAGACGGTCGTAGTCGAAACTATCGAAGTAGGTCTTCATATTATTTATTATAACATCGTTGATAAACGGGTTCTCACTTAAGCGTGCCAGGTAGTCGGTAAGTATGGGTACTATCTTGATAAACTCGTTATAAACAATAGGTAGTATAAGAAAACACGCTCCTACCAAGACACCGACTATAAACAGAAGCGACAAAACAATAGAGACGATACGGCTCCTTACCCGAAGTTTATACTGTACGAAACAGACTAACGGATATATGAGATATGCCAAAAACCAACCTACGACAAACGGGAGCAATACGCCCGCCAGGTTGCGGACGATAAGGAATAGCCCTACTGCAATCAATATTCTTATAACGAGTTTGACGGTGCTGTCGAGTGAGTATTTATGGGTGTTCATGGTGATTTATCGGTTTTGGTTGTTTTGGTTTTAAAAGTAATATTTTGTTGTTACAAAGGTATCTGCCGTGCACTTCTAAAGTGTGTGATGATGATACATACCATTCAGCTCGTCGATGCTGTAAAAGACAACAAACCTTCCTCTCATAATACGTCTATACAGATTCAGATTTTTGCTATACTTAGCAAGGAAATAAGGTTTCTGCTCCAATTCGGCAAGTAGAACGTTCACTTCCATTGTTATCTTATCGGAGTAATTACGACTGCAATTGTATTTTATCCAATAGCCTAACGTCCGAAAGTACGATGCTTTAGCGTTATCTGACCATACGACTTTCATCTCTACTCATTTTGTTTATGAGTTCAGCCGCTTCTTTTTGTACCTCTTCGTGAGGCACTACCATACTCTGCCTTATCTGTTCTTTTGAGATAGCGATAGCCGCGAGGTCTTCTTCGGTAAGTTCGGGGAAGGCGTCGTCTACTACTTCTGTGATGGTTGCTCTCGGACGGAGTCGCTCGAAGATGGGCTCGAAGATAGGTATGTCTTTCCTGTCTATTGTGATTGTGTACGTTGCTGTTTTCATTGCTATGTCATTTTTTATTATCTGCAAAGGTACGTTTTTTATCCGATACGCCGACACAGTACAAAAAAAGACACTCCTACTCTGTGTAGGAGCGTCTCTCTTGTTATTGGAGGAATAATATCTTAGCGTAACGAATGTACTCTACTCGGCATCTTCGACTGCACTGCATTTACTCTTTGAGGAGCGTTACCTCCGGCAGTCTTGGGTGTCATATCGCCGGTATAGGTAAAGTTCAATGTGCTACCGAAGTGCGTTGTTACATTGAATGTAATACTTGTCGCTGTAGCAGTAACCGTACCACTATCGAAGAAATAGAACGGAGCGTCTACATATCCTTCTGAAGTCAGTTTGGAATAGAATGAATAAGTTACACTGCTGCCGCTCATTCCTGCTGACTTAAGTACTGTTTTTGCTTCTCTGGAATCCGAGACATTGTATACTCCATCGAGCTTCGTAGCATCTGCTGTTTCAAAGAAAAATGCAAATACAGCCATACCGTCTGCGTCGGGGTCAGTTGCAAGGATAAACGGTTTCTTACCTCCTGCGGCATTTCTCACTGTTATTTTTCCTTTGTTCCAGGTTTTTGTAATGGTAGTAGCAGTTGCAGGTTCGTCTCCGAAAATAGCATCTTTAACGGTATAGGAATCGGCAAACACAAGTTCATATTCGTCTCCGTTGGAGTCTTTACCTTTGAAAGATATCTTATTTGTTGCCAAGTCGAGCTCTCCTTCGGTAAAAGGAATAAGCGGTTTTACCAACTTACCATTCACAATTTTACCTGTATAGGTAAATTGGTTATGCTTTACTATAAGCATCGGTTCGAACTGATTTGCTGCTCCCATTGTGTATTTACCCATTCTCGGAGCGACATTGGTTGCCGACTGGGGAGCATCCGAACATATAGTAATATTATACAGATTTCCGTCCTTTACTACTTTTCCTCCGCTTATCATACCTTTATCCATAAGCATTATTTCATAGAAGTGTTTACCTGGTACTCCGGAGTTACCGATATAATTGAAGGCAAACACATCTGTCTGTATCTTATCGACTACTGTTACTTTGCAGGTAGCGGTCTTGTTGCCGTCTTTTGTAGTTACAGTGATAGTAGCTTCGCCTAAGGCAACGCCTTTTACCTTACCATTAGCGTCGACAGTAGCGATAGTCGGCTTGTCCGATACCCAAGTTACTTCTTTGTTGGTTGCCTCTTCGGGTTCGATAGTTGCCGTCAGAGTAAACTCTGAACCCATCTTAAGTTTTTTCTCGGTTACATTGAGAGATACACCGGTAACGGCTATCGCTTTTTTGGTAACGGTAACCTTACAAGTAGCAGTCTTGCCGCCGTCGGCTGTCTTTACAGTGATAGTAGCCTCGCCTTCGGCAACACCTTTTACCTTACCGTTGTCGTCGACGGTAGCCACCGACGTCTTGTCAGACTCCCAAGAGACATTTTTGTTTACCGCATCTGCCGGAGCCACTACTGCCGTAAGTACGAACTCCTGTCCTACCAAGATAGTCTTAGATGTTTCACTAAGAGTTACACCTGTCACTTTCTTTTCTTTTTTACAAGACGGGAAAGCGACCATCATCATTGCTGCTATTAGCAGCCCAAAACAAAATACTTTTTTCATAAAAATACTTCCTTTTTTTATTAAGTTATTACTCTATAATTAATTGTGTAATAGGTCTATTTTATTGACTGTATAGCGGCGTTGTGTACTATATTTTTGGTATTGTCGCCACTCGTATTGGCAGCTTCGGCTACGAAAGCTACGATATACATCTTATTGGGTTTAGTGGCGAAGTTACCTATCTTCTGCGGCAGATTGTAGGTATATTCTTTCGAGTATGCACCTTGTGTAACGCCGAGGTCGTCGCCCCAAAGACCTTTCGAGATTACCGCACGCAAAGCATTGTGGTGAATATAATTGCCGTCGCTTCCGTTTTGTTCGTATTTGATACCGTCTTGTACGAGATAGACGTTAAGTTTCGCTTTGGGGTGGTTCTGCTCGAGGCTTCCCGATACCTTTATCTTGATATCTCTCGAATTTTCGTCGTACGATGTTTCCAAGCTAATAGTAACGGTCTTGGGCTCTGCCAATTTCTGTGTCAGTATCTCTTTTTCAAGATATCCAGGATGGAAAGTAATCTCATCTTGTTTTACGATACTTGGTGTCCTATCCAACATCGAAGCGGGAATGCCTGATACCTTATAGAAATTCGACAAATCTTCACTGTGCTCTATAGCAAAGTCGTCGCCGGTATGATGACACACCAATATTACTTTATTGCCAAAAGATGCTATCTGCTTTTGTATGTTCTGCATCCCTTTGAAGCACGGTGCGCACCAAGTAGCCGTAAAGTCCTCTAAAAGGATGGCATTGCCGCTTGTAGGTACTCTCACAACCGTTACGGTACAAGTAGCAGTCTTGCCGCCGTCGCGAGTAGTAGCCTTTATTTCGGTTGTACCGGAAGCTACGCCTATCACGTTGCCGTCGTCGACGGTGGCTATCTCGGTATTTTCCGATGTCCATACGATATTTTTATCCGTTGCATCCGTAGGCTCTACTGTTGCTGTCAGAGCGAACGCTTCGCCTACCGTGAGCGTCTTAGATGTTTCGCTAAGAGTTATACCTGTAACCGCTTTCACTTCGTTTGCAGGTTTACACGACGAAAAAGCAATCAACGCCGTTGCTACTGCGAGCAACCCTAAACTAAATACATTCTTCATAAATCTAAAATCTTTTTATTTTGTTATTAGTAAAATTACTTCGGCAATACTTCCGCCTCCATTTATTACGATGACGTTCGACTACCGTTTCGGTTGCAAAAATAGTAATATTTTTTTATTCCAAAAAAACGCACTTTTTTTTTGCTGAGAAATGTAATAGTAGTTTTTTGAACGAGGTAGATTAATTTACTCGACAGAAATCCCATCAACTCAAAACTTTTTACTACCTTTGCCCGACATTTTACTGTTCATTGGTTTTCGAGACAGAATAATTAATAATAATAAAACAAATTATATTTTATGACAGAAAAAGTAGCAACTCTATTGAGAGACAAAGCCTCCGCTCGTTGGACGGCTTTGATACTATTGGCTATGGCGATGTTTTTCTCGTATGTTTTTATGGACATACTGTCGCCTATCAAAGATTTGTTGGAATCGACATGCAGCTGGGACCCCGATGCTTTCGGTACTTATGCCGGCTCCGAGACATTCCTTAATGTATTCATCTTTTTCCTTATCATCGCAGGTATCATCCTCGATAAGATGGGAGTACGCTTTACGGCTATTCTCTCGGGACTGGTGATGCTCGTCGGTGCCACTATCAACTGGTATGCGGTGACGGAGTCTTTTATGGGGTCGTCACTCAGAGTGTGGTTCGACAACCATCTTAACTACATACCGCTCTTCGACGAGCTCGGAGTATCGCCGTTTTATGAAGGTATGCCAGCCTCGGCTAAGTTATCGGCTATCGGATTTATGATATTCGGTTGCGGTGTAGAGATGGCAGGTATCACTGTTTCTCGCGGTATCGTAAAATGGTTTAAGGGTAAAGAGATGGCTCTGGCGATGGGCTCCGAGATGGCGTTGGCACGCTTGGGTGTGGCTACGTGTATGATATTTTCGCCCGTCATTGCTAAGATGTTCGGTCGTATCGACGTCTCCCGCTCAGTAGCTTTCGGTGTTATCTTGCTTATCATCGCCCTTGTAATGTTTATCGTCTACTTTTTTATGGATCGCAAACTCGATGCTCAGACAGGCGAAGCCGAAGAGAAAGAACCGTTCAAGGTAAAGGACATCGGCACTATCCTCTCGAGCAGCGGCTTCTGGCTTGTAGCGTTACTGTGCGTGCTCTACTACTCGGCTATCTTCCCTTTCCAGAAGTATGCCGTCAATATGCTGCAATGCAACCTTACATTCGAGGCACTGCCCGAAGGTTCGTTCTGGTCGTCGAATACCGTTGCGGTAATACAATACGCAGTGATGCTCGTCGTGGCAGCCACCGCCTTTACCAGTAACTTCAGCAAAGGTATCGCCAAATACGTACTGCTCATACTATCGATAGTCTCGCTCGTAGTATTCTGCCTTATGGCTTACCATCGCCAGTCGGCTGAGTCCATCTTTGCCGTCTTCCCGCTTCTGGCAGTAGGTATCACACCTATTCTGGGTAAGTTTGTCGACAATAAGGGTAAAGCAGCCACAATGCTTATGCTCGGCTCGATACTGCTAATCGTCTGCCATCTGACGTTTGCATTCGTATTGCCTATGTTCAAAGGCAATCAGGTGGGCGGTGTCGTTGTAGCTTTCGTAACGATACTGATACTCGGCTCGTCGTTCTCGCTTGTGCCAGCGTCACTCTGGCCTAGCGTACCGAAGTTGGTCGACAGCAAAGTAATCGGCTCGGCTTATGCACTTATCTTTTGGATACAGAATATAGGTCTGTGGCTCTTCCCGATGCTTATCGGAAAGGTTCTCAAATCGTCGAACCCGCAGATTGTAGAGCAACTCAATGCAGGCACTATCGATGCCGAGACAGCCGCCACATCGTACAACTACACCAATCCGCTCATAATGCTCGCCTGCCTCGGAGTAGCGGCGTTCATACTCGGATTTGTGTTGAAGATAGTGGACAAGAAAAAGAATCTCGGTCTGGAACTGCCAAATATCAGGGAATAAATAAATATGAGATTTATATTATATTAATAAACACAAAGAGAGGCAAGTCGCGACGACTCGCCTCTCTTTTCTTATCGCTCGCTAACATCAACAATTAGCAACAAGCGGGAAACTGCATCGTAATACAGTGCAACGAACCGTGTTGGCAGATTAGAGGCAAGCAGTCGACAGTCTCTATCGTGCGGTCGGGGAATATGCTCTGCAACTGTGCCTCGGCGATAGCATCTTTCGTTGAACCGTACGAGGGTACTATTACAGCTCCATTTATTATGAGAAAATTGGCATACGTGGCGGGCAGTCGTTGTCCGTCGGAGTCGACGACCGCATCTGCTATAGGCAGTGGTATGAGTCGGTATGGTTTGCCATCGGCAGTGCGGAACTGCCGCAACTCATCTTCCATAGCTCGCAGTTCGTCGTAATGCTCGTCGGCAGTATCGGTACACTGCACATAGGCGATAGTCGTAGGGTCGCAGAAACGAGCCAAAGTATCGATATGGCTATCGGTATCGTCGCCTTGCAATGCTCCGTGTTCGAGCCACAACGTACGATAGGCACCGAAATATTCACCGAAGAGCTGCTCTATTTCTTGCTGCGACATGCCGTTGCGGTTGTCGGATAGCAGGCAGCGAGAGGAGGTAAGGATAGTACCGCATCCGTTTGTCTCGATACTGCCGCCCTCGAGAACGATACGGCGGCAATCGCGGTAGCTGTAGCCATCGACAATATTAGGAGCGGTGTCGAAGAGTCGACGGGTAACGAGATTATCGAGATTGGCAGCAAACTTAAGTCCCCAACCATTGAAACCGAAGTCGAGCACTACGTTGCCTCCGCTGCCGTCGACGACGGTGATACCGCCGAAGTCGCGAGCCCAAGTGTCGTTGGTCGGTATCTCTACGGCTACGAGCCGAACTCCGTGGCTGATTACGAAAGAACGTACAGCCGAACTCTCGGTATATCGCTGCCGACCGTCGAGGATGGGCTGTAGACATCTCTCTGCCTCATCGATATCGTTGCACACCACTACTACACTCTCGTATCTGAGTATAGTCCGTATCACTTCGAGATAGCAGCGACGGACATCTTCGAGCATATAAGCCCAATCGGTAGCGAGGTGTGGCAGGGCGAGGAGCACGAATCGTTGTAGCTCCCATTCAGCGGGTAGCCGAAGCCGATGATTCGTCTTCATAGGCACAACGTGTTAATGAGGACTATTATATACAGCCTCTATTTTATCGACCACATACCGACTTTTACCTCGCCAAAGCAAAGGAGCGAAATACTCCTTATAGTGCAGTTGGACGTCGCTGCCTGAGAGTTTCATAAGTTCGCTTGCAAGCGAATCATTAACCACCGAGAATCTGAACTCATTGCTCTGCACCGAACCCTCTTCGGTCTGATGGTATCCGCTCTGAATTAGTATTCCTTCGTAGGTCTTGAATATATAACCTTTGTAGACGAGATAGTTGAGATTGCCCGCCTTGATACCTTCGCCGAAGACATAGAAGTAACGCACGTAGACGAATACGGCTATTATCACTGCTACAACGACAGACGAAATTGTGATGATTTTTGTTTTGCGTGTCATAATTATTATTGTGTCGAATTTTATATTATTTGCAACGGCAAAGGTACAAAAAAATAACTGTCGGTATCGGCATATCGAGGCATTTACAAATATAACTGAATATTAAGTGATTCCGATACAATTGCGGGAATCAAAATTTATACCTAACTTTGCTCAAAAAATTGAGTAAACACAAACTTAACTAATCTCGAACAAAAGATTAAGTTGTTAATTTATAAATACCATTGCAGAAGACAATGAATAAACAAGTTTTAATCAAGGCACTAACAAAATATCAAAAATGGTTCGCTGAAAACAAAAAGCAGGCATCGCTTGAATATAAAGAACGTGAAAAACTCGCCCTCCAGACTCGTAGTTTTACAAGAGAAATACTTCTAAGTATGTCGGAGGAGCAACTGTATGATTATATCGCTCCTCTTTGGGCAATGACTATGTGGGGCAACAAACATTATCAGATAGACAATATCATAGAGTCTAATGGTATGGACTTACTCCGCAAACAGTTTGCCAATTTGATTTATGGCACGTCTCCTATTGAAAAGCGGTGGGACGAATTTCGCTCTAAAGTTAAAGGGGTTGGTCCTGCGATTATGAGCGAATTGCTTTGTAAAACATATCCGGACTTATACCTTCTGTGGAACAAGAAAACCTACGATGGATTCTCCGCTCTCGAGATCACTAATATTCCGAGATTCGAAGCCCGATTGAACGGACATAAGTATTCTCAATTATGTAAAATAGGCAAGCAGATTCTCAGCGAGATCAAGTGTTTAGAGAATAAGGTCGTAACAGATATGCTTACGCTTAATTCTTTTATTTGGAAAGAGTTGCAAGGAGAAATAAAAGAATCGGCAGCAATGTTAAAAGAGAAAGCCAAGGAATTATTACCAACTTCCCCGAAAGAAGCTACTTTTGTCCATAATGATATTAGGGACAAAGTAGCTGAAATTGGTAGATGTCTAGGTTTTAGAGCTGAAGTAGAAAAGAAAGTTGCAGATGGAGCAGTTGTCGATGCTGTTTGGGAAGTTACTATTGGTAATATGGGGCGTGTCATTTATGTTTTTGAAGTTCAAACTGCGGGTTCTATTGATAGCCTCATCCTAAATCTGATGAAATCTAAAAACAATAAGGCGGTTCAAGGAATAGTCGCTGTAACAGACCAGAATCAAATTGAAAAAATAAAAAAGGAGATAGCAGCCTTACCTATAAAGGATGAGGTCAGGTTTTGGGATTATGAGGAAGTATTAAGAATACACGAGTCTCTGCAGTTTGTAAATGAATCTATCAATGAATTGGGGTTAGTTCCTAAAGGTTTGTAAGTAGTAAGTAGATTACTCTTTTTCTTAAGTAAAAAAATAGCGACTTATTCAAACAATTCCTTTATTACTAATACTCAAAAACATCAGGTAGTAATAAATAAAAAAACTGGGAACAACATCACGTCGTTCCCCGTTCGCTTTTATTTTTATGACTATTTACAATTTAATTATAATTCTATTTTATACTGTCATACCGCCATCGACGCTGATGACCGTACCGTTGATGTATGCTGCGTCGTCCGAAGCCAGAAATGCGTATGCTGCGGCTATCTCTTCGGGTTTGCCCAGACGCTTTACGGGGACTTTGTCTTCCATCGACTTGAGCACCTCCTCGGGCATCTTACGCACCATATCGGTAAGGATAAAACCGGGAGCAACGGCATTGACGGTTACGCCTTTCTTGCCGAGTTCGCGAGCCATTGTCTTGGTCATTCCGATAAGTCCCGCCTTGGTAGCGACGTAGTTCGTCTGTCCGAAGTTGCCGTATAGAGCCACCACAGACGAGGCGTTGACTATTCGTCCCCAACCCTGCTCGGTCATAATATCGGCGGCACACTTGGCACAGTAGAACACCCCCGTCAGATTGACGTCGATGACCTGTTGCCAGAGCTCGGGTGTCATCTTCTTCAGAGTGGAGTCGCGAGTGATACCGGCGTTGTTGATGAGTATCTCGTACTTGCCGTATTGTTCGACAACTTTTTTGGAGGCAGCCTCTACTTCGGCAAAGTTGGAGGTATTTACTTTCAGAAACGAAGCCTTGCCGCCTGCGGCATTAATCTCGGCGGCGGTCTGTTTGCCTTTTTCTTCGTTCATATCCCAGATAACTACCACTGCACCCTCTTGGGCAAATCTCATTGCCGTGGCACGACCGATACCGTCGGCTCCGCCTGTGATGACGGCAATTCTATCTTTCAATCCGTTCATATCTTTATGTTTTTATGGTTATACATTCGTACGTTATTGTATTACATCATATTTTCTACGATAACGGCAGCCCCTTGTCCTCCTCCGATACAGAGTGTTGCCAGACCGTTTTTGGCGTGGCGGCGGTGCATTTCGTATATCAGCGAAATAAGTATTCTTACGCCCGAAGCCCCTATCGGATGACCCAGAGCGATGGCTCCGCCGTTGACGTTTACTTTTTCGGGATTGAGCTTTAGGTCGCGTATTACGGCGATACTTTGCGATGCAAAAGCCTCGTTGGCTTCGACCAGATCCAAGTCTTCGACGGTCATTTTAGCCATCTTCAGAGCTTTCTCGGTAGCATACACCGGTCCGTAGCCCATTATCTGGGGGTCTAAGCCTGCCGTGGCGTATGCTTTTACGCGAGCCATAGGCTTTATACCGAGCTCTTTGGCTTTCTCGCCCGACATCAGTATGAGGAATCCTGCTCCGTCGTTGATACCCGAAGAGTTGCCCGCCGTGACGGTGCCGTCTTTTTTGAATGCCGGACGCAGCTTTGCCAACGCCTCCAACGTAGTGCCCGGACGTGGGAACTCGTCGGTGTCGAATATCTTGGGCTCGCCTCGCTTTTGCGGTATCTCCACAGGTACTATCTCGTCTTTGAAACGTCCTGCCTTCTGTGCCGCTTCGCAACGCTGCTGGCTGGTAACGGCGAATCGGTCTTGGTCTTCACGCGAGATATGCCAGCGTTCGGCGATGTTTTCGGCAGTGATACCCATATGTACATTGGAGAATGCTTCTGTCAGACCGTCTTTTATCATAGAGTCTACTATCTGTCCGTCGCCCATACGATGTCCGTTGCGGGCGTTAGGCAGCAGGTAGGGAGCGTTTGTCATACTTTCGGTGCCGCCGCAGAGTATGACGTCGGCGTCGCCTGCTTTGATGATTTGTGTGGCGAGTGATACGCTACGAAGCCCCGAGCCGCAGACTATATTTATTGTGAAAGCGGGCTTTTCGACAGGTATTCCCGCGTGTACTGCCACCTGACGTATTACATTCTGTCCCAAACCTGCACCGAGCACATTGCCCGCTACTACTTCGTCTATCTGGTCGGGGCGGATGCCTGCACGTCTGATTGCCTCTTTGGCTGCTACCACGCCTATCTCCACTGCCGACATACCGGCAAGCGAACCGTTGAAACTGCCGATAGGCGTACGGGCGGCAGATACTATCACTACTTCTTTACTCATACTTTTATTATGTTCTTTTTTTTGATAATTATTAATTTGTTTCTTACAACGCGTGCAAAGTTAATACTTTTTTCCCAAGTAGCAGCTCGTTTTTTACTGCCATATCTCAGTGGAAGTTCAATTTATAAATTAAGGGTAGTAACGATATAAACACTATCAATATGTTTATAAAATTCATCTGTTGTGGGGTTGTGGCGGTGGCTGTACCTTTGCAAAAAAATTCAAACAACAGATTAATTATAAAATAATAAATAAGATAATTTTTATGGCACAGACAATCATCAATTCAATCATGCCGAGCTTCAAACTGCAGGCATATCGCAAAGGCGAAGGTTTTGTAACCGTTTCGAGCGACGACCTCAAAGGTAAATGGGCAGTACTATTATTCTATCCTGCCGACTTTACATTTGTATGTCCCACCGAGTTGGCCGATATGGCAGACCATTACGAAGAGTTCAAAAAACTCGGTGTAGAGGTATATTCCGTATCTACCGATACTCATTTTGTACACAAAGCGTGGGCAGATGCTTCCGAAAAAATCAACAACATCCAATACACTATGTTGGCAGACCCCACAGGTAACCTCTGCCGTGCTATGGGCGTTATGATAGAGGAAGAGGGTGTGGCTTACAGAGGTACATTCTTGTTCAACCCGCAGGGAGAGGTGAAAGTAGTAGAAATACACGACAACGGAATAGGTCGCGACGCCTCGGAACTTCTACGCAAGGTGAAAGCTGCTCAATTCGTAGCCGCTCACCCCGATGCAGCTTGCCCTGCCAAGTGGAAAGAAGGCGACGAAGTTCTCAAACCAAGTATCGATCTCGTAGGTAAGATTTAATAGAAAGATAGTGTAAAAATCAGGAATTGGGCGGTATATAAATTTTTTTCATACAAATTCCCAAATAGTTCCTCCGTTCAATTCCTATTTTTAAAAAACAATCAATATTATGTTGGATCAATCTATGTTAGACAGCCTCAAAGGTATTTTTGCTCCGCTTACGGGCAATTATACACTATCGGCTGCAACTACAAACGACAAAAACGGTAACGATCTTGCTACAATGTGTCGTCAGATGGCTTCGGTATCGGAGCATATCGTAGCAGAAGTACATACTGCGGATAGACTGAGCCTGACATTACTCAAAGATGGCAAAGAACTCGGTATCGTATTCCGCGGTATCCCTGGCGGACACGAGTTTACAAGTTTGTTGCTTGCCATACTTAATGCCGATGGCAAAGGGAAAAATCTACCCGATGAGTTGCTTGCGGCACGTATCGGAGCATTGAATACGCCTCTGAAGCTAACCACATACGCATCGCTTACCTGTACCAACTGTCCCGATGTTGTACAAAGCCTCAACCTGATGGCTCTTTACAACCAAGGCATTACTCACGAGATGGTAGATGGTGCTATATATAAGGAAGAGGTCGAACGCCTCGATATCAGCGCAGTACCTACCGTATATGCCAACGGCGAATTGCTGCACGTCGGCAAGTCTACTCTTGGCGAATTGCTTGCAAAGATAGAAGAGAAGATCGGTGCAGGCAAGATAGACACACTGCCTTCGGCAGCGAAGCAATACGACTTGGTCGTGGTCGGAGGTGGACCGGCAGGCACATCGGCAGCCATATACTCTGCCCGCAAAGGGCTTAATGTGGCAGTCGTAGCCGAACGTATCGGAGGACAGGTCAACGAAACCGTAGGTATCGAAAACCTGCCGTCGGTACCCCAAACCACAGGTGCCGAACTTGCAGCAGCACTAAAAACACACGCACAAACATATAACATAACTCTGCTCGAACAGCGTTTGGTAGAGGCGATACGCGAAGAAGACGGCGGTTTTGTGCTCTCTACTTCGCTTGGAGAAGAGTTGAAGACATCTCAGGTCATAATAACCACCGGAGCCAAATGGCGTAAACTCGGTGTCGAAGGCGAAGACCGATATATCGGCCGCGGAGTGGCGTTCTGCCCTCACTGCGACGGCCCGTTTTTCAAAGACCGCCGTGTGGCTGTCGTGGGAGGCGGCAATTCGGGTATCGAGGCGGCAATAGACCTTGCAGGGATATGCTCACACGTAACGGTGCTCGAGTTTATGCCCGAACTCAAAGCCGATGTGGTGTTGCAGCAGAAAGTCCGTTCCCTTCCTAATGTAGAGGTCTTTACCAATGTAGCTACCGAAGAGATCGTCGGAGACGGTTCGAAAGTCACGGGCATCAGGGTAAAAGACTGCAATACCGACCAAACCCGCACAATCGACCTCGATGGTGTATTCGTGCAGATAGGGCTTGCCGCCAATAGTGCCGTGTTCGCATCGATGGTAGAGACAAACCGCGTCGGAGAGATTGTCGTCGACGAACGTTGCCGCACGTCGAAAGCAGGCGTATACGCCGCAGGCGACTGTACGACAGTGCCTTACAAACAGATAGTCATCGCTATGGGCGAGGGAGCCAAAGCGTCGCTTACAGCATTCGACGATAGAATAAGAAACGAAAGATAAGACTACATAAAAATTTGGTTAAATGATTATATAATGTCAATGGAGGAGGGGTTACCGTGAGGCTAGCCCCTTTTTTGATTACGATTTACGACCGGCAGTATGTAGCAAATTAATTACGAATTACAAATTAGGACCTGCAGTGCGAAGCAAATTACGATTTACGATTTTAATTTGTGCGAAGCACAAATACACGATTAAACGCTTACAGCCTCAACATATACATATCACTCAAACAAATCGGCGTGAGTGCCGGTATACGAAA